>Ga0268283_1000476_pt1 | contig 26441 bp, 30 predicted proteins | sample saktaG_13_FD_190140 | JGI IMG/M metagenome (GOLD analysis project Ga0268283, IMG submission 190140) | Saline water microbial communities from Sakinaw Lake, British Columbia, Canada - sak_2013_06_06_36m | ecosystem: Environmental > Aquatic > Non-marine Saline and Alkaline > Saline ... | reverse complement strand
ATCGTAGACAAATTCAGCGAGAAGGAAACCTCTCGCACGGAAACAGAAGTCGAATCGGGGCAGCGCCGTTCCGCTGCAAGTGATGGCTTACCCTCTTAAATTCGGCAGTAAACTGTCTTGACATAAGGGTCCACTGTACTGTCTCGTCAACCTTTTTTTAAAAACCTACACTTGTAAGGAGGCCAGTTGGCCTTCGACGGCATAGCTGACCCGCTCGGGTTCCCGGTCCTTCGCCGGGCGTCCTTTCTTGGCGTGGTGCGTTTGCCGGGCGATGCGGCCCTCGTGGACTTCGGCCAGCTTGAGGCTTTTCTCGAAGGCGTCCAGGGCGGCCTGGGCATCCTCCTCGCAGGCGAAGCCCTGGCGGCCGAACGCCTTCAGTTCGGCCTCGCCCTGCTTCAAATGCCTCTTTTTCAGGGTCTTTTCCGCACGGCGCCGGGCGGCGCGGCTGTGGACGACCAGCCAGCGCTGCCGGATCCCGGCCTCAACAACACAGATGGCGCGATAGGCCACCTCCCCGCCTTCGTCCGCCAACTCGCCCGCCACCGCGCCGATGATCTCGCCCACCGAGCCGAAGATCCCCGGCACCCGGCAGCAATTCTCATTATGAGAAATATAAGCCGTCATTCCTGCCGGGAAGCAGGAATCCAGTCACATGGACGTGAAACTAGGATTAGCCACCCATGCTTAATCAAACACTTACGCACCGACACGTTACCGTCCTTGGCACTGGATTCCGGCAGTCCATGCCGGAATGACGGTGTTTTAGCCAAACTGAGAATTGCTGGGCACCCGGCTGACCCATGTCATTTCCCCAAGTTCCAGCAGCGTCTTTTTGGCGGACAGGGCGCTGTCGGCGACCAAGTATTGCAGGCCGTCGGCTTGGAGTTGTTCTTTGTGCCGCCGGACAAGATCGCGGAAACCGGCCTGGTCGTTGATGTTCCCGCCCGACGACGGCATCAGCAGCGGGATGCCCGCCTGGTTTTCGGTGATGTGCTGCAGGACCACCTGGTTCAGGTCGGGCCGGTGGTCTCGGCTGTGGCCCTTTGCGGATGTGGACCACGCCCTCCGCCGCCGACTCGTCGCCGCTGTTGTACTTGCCGTCGACATGGAGGCTCGTCGAATCCATGTGGAACGAGTGGCGCTTGTCCAGCACCGTGTCGTCGAATATCAGGCAGGCGTTCTCGGTGTAGCGGATGGTGTCCTTCACCGCCAGCCACACGGCTTCGGGCGATACATCGTCCTCCATGAGATACCGGTTTATGGCATCATGCGAAAAAAAGGATGATGCTCGGCCATGTAGGTTTGCGTATAATTGATTAAGGTCAACAGGATGAATTGACAAGCCTAACGACCCCGTTCAGCCGCCCGCGCAGGAGGAGCCAGACTGAACACGGCAAACGTCCACGCGGGTCGACTGGAACGGCGGGTTAGGCGGGTGGGCATAGAAACAAGGCCGGGGATTCACGGATTTTCTCTTTGTATCCATTCGGCGCAATACGCGGAGTACCGCTATTGCGCCTTACCGCGTTGACATCGTAGGATGTGCCGACGAAGGAGGCGCATCATTCGCGAATGATGGGCTTCGCAAGCTCAGCCCATCCTACGGCCCTGCCGTCCGGTTTCAGCACATAGTCATACAGCATGCAGGGAATGACGGCAGCGAGGCGGGAAAAATGACTCTCATCCCCGACATAAGGGATTACTGATTGAGGGGGGTCAGTTTTTTCGGCATGCATCAGTTGCTCATCTGCTAAGGCTTGGGTTGCGTCGGCGAGATGCTTTGCTTGAGCAAAACAAGGCTTTGCTGGCTCACGCCGATGAGTCCGCGCCGCGTGGCATCGAAATCAACCAAAATGGAGATTACCACTGTGATCAAGATTGGCAGGATGACTTGGGAGAAAGCCGTCCGCCACCACAAGATCACGGCGGTTGTCATAACGCTGCACCGCCATGGCGAAGGTGAAGCCGAGCAGCAGTGCAAGTAGCCCGAGCACGGCACCCTGGAGGGTTCCGATCTGGCCCTTGCGCGCTTCGTCACTGGTATTGTGCAGGCGCAAGCCCAGTCTGAAACCCCATTCGGCAAGCAGCAACAACAGGGCCGCGACGATGAAAATCACGCGCCATTGGCTGGAACAGATATGGCTGATGGTTTCGTCCATTATTGTTCCTCTCGATTTGATAAGGTTACTGGCATTTCAATTGATCAAAGTGGCCGGTTGCCTGGCAGAAAAACCAATGGGAACGGGGACACATTGCCTGTTTCTACATGCATCCAGCCGGATTACTGCACAGCAATTACGGGAATGGCTCGCCGTCTCCAACGGATGTAGGGAATGCACACGAGTGCCGAGGCGAACAGATAGGCTGCCACTAGCGCCAAGGTTCTAGGCCCCCGCACATTGGCCGCTATCAGCAGGGCCAGGCCAATTGCCGCGTCGCACAGGACACGGCCAGGGAACTGCGATGCCCCTCGTCCGGCCCGCCCAGCCAGTGTCCAATGGCTAAGGCCAGCCCGGTAAAGCTGGCAAAGGCGAGCAGCGAAGGTAGCCCGATTTCGGCGATTTGACGCCAATTGGAAAAAATAAACGCCAGTGCGCCGAGGGTCAGCAGCACACCGGCAACACGCATGAGGGGGATCACCCAACCGCTCGGCCCAGTCGATGGCAAACTCACGCAGCGCCATCCCTGCCGCGAGGGGCAGTAAAAACGTCTTCAGGATGGTGGCGGCGACCCGTCCGATGTCGATGTCGGCCTCGACGGGAAGCAGTGGTTGCAGCAGGGCCAGCGAGGCAGGCACGGTGAGGATCGCGGCCAGCGAAGTCGCCACCACCAGGCTAAACACATAGGAGGGGTCGCCGCCGAGCTTGATGAGCTTGCGCGGCAGAAGCGGCGCACCGGCCGAAATGGAAAGGAACAAAAGTCCGATTTTGGTGGCCCTGGGCAGGTCGAGCGCCAACGTCATGGCGATGGCCACGAGTGGCACCAGCACATACATCGCCAAAAAGGATCGGGCGAGTAGGTTTGGGTGTCGCCATATCCAGAACAAATCCTCGCGGGTGGCGCTGAGTCCCGTGGCAAAGACCAGTGAGGCAATGGCAAGCTTTAACGTCAAGAGCATCATAGGTAACTCCTCAAGGATAAAAAAGACTCGTCATTTCTTGCCCAAGGCCGGTTTCTCGTGCGGCAAGCCGCCGTCGTCAATGTCGTAATCGGGATCAAACACCGTTTCGCCTTGCGCCCCCACGAAGGCCGGTTGTGCCTTAATCCACTCGCTGGGTTTCTGCTCTTTGGCATAGGCCATCAACCGGGTTTCTAAATCCTTGGCGATATCAGGATGTTGATCGGCGACGTTGGTTTTCTCGCCCGGGTCCTTGGCGAGATCAAACAACTCTGTTTTGCCGGGCAGCGTGGCCCACTTCACGAGTTTCCAATTGCCCTTGCGGACCGCGCCACGGATAGCCTCGACGTTGATAAGAATATCCTCATTGGGGGATGGCTTGCCTTCCTTCCAAGTAGGCCAGATGTCTTTGCCGTCGAAGGGGTGGTCCGCGCTACCCGCTCCCCCACTGAGGGCCAGCAAGGTGGGCATGATGTCCACCATGTGCATGGGTTCGGTGACGACACGCGGTTTCAGCTTGGCTGGCCAGTTGGCAAATGCCGGCACACTAACCCCGCCTTCATACAGGCTGCCTTTGCCGCCGCGAAGCGAACCATTGGAAGCCGGTGCCTTCGCCCCCTGCTCAATCCCTCCGACCTCGGTGTCCCTTTCTTCCTTGGACTTGGAACCGCTGGCGAACATGCCGCTGGTCGCGCCGCCGTTGTCACTGGCAAAGAGGATGAGCGTGTTCTCGCGTAGGTGCTTCTTATCCAACTCGGCAACGATGCGACCCACTTGATCGTCCAATGCGGTGATCATGCCCGCATAAGCCTTGCGCTGTTTGTCCGCGATGGCGGGGTAACGATCCATGTATTCCTGTGGCACTTGGTAAGGCGCGTGTGGAGCCATGGAGGCGAAGTAGAGGAAAAACGGCTGTTTGCCGTCTTGCTGGTCAGCAATTCTCATTATGGCTCCATTGCCGTCATTCCGGCATGGATGCCGGAATCCAGTGCCACGGACGGTGACATGTCGGTTGCGTAAGTGTTTGAAAAAGGCTTGATGGCGACACCTAGATTCACATCCTTGTGACTGGATTCCGGCATCCATGCCGGAATGACGAGTTGTCTATCAGCACTTTGGCTCATAATGAGAATTGCTGCTTGCTGGTCGATCAACTTGACCGCCTCATCGCCGATCAGCGTGGTGTAGTAGCCCGGTTCTTTCAGAAATTTGCCATTGCGCTGCCAATCAACAATACCACCGCGTTCGCGAGTGAAATAATTCACCTCACCCATGACATTGCCATAGAAGTGGTCAAACCCTCGGTTCTGCGGCCAATATTTCTGATCCGCATGACCGAGGTGCCATTTGCCGGTCATCAAAGTTTTATATCCCACCTCTTTCAATGCCTGAGGCAAGGTACGCTCGTCGGTCGGCAAGCCATAGGTATGGCTGGGGAATATCACCAACGTCTGTAGGCCATGGCGCATCGGATAGCGGCCCGTCATCAACGCCGCCCGTGAAGGGGTGCAAACTGGCTCGCCGTAAAACGATTCCATGCGTACCCCTTCGTTGGCAAGCTTGTCGATGTTGGGCGTTTTGATTTCGCCGCCGCGATAACCGAGGTCCGCGTTACCGAGATCGTCGGCCATGATGAAGATGATGTTGGGCTTGGAGTCTTGTGCAAGGGCTAAGCCCCAAGCACAAAGGCCGATGCCGAGCAGCATCAGGCAACGGGCGAAGCGAGGTATTTTCATTCTATGATTCTCTCAGAGTTGGCGGGCATTGTTACATCAACATCAGTTTCGAGCGAAATCCCTATGCCCAACAGTGAGATAGGATGCGAAGCGCATCGGTTGGGAGACGGGTTGGTGATGCGCTTCGTTCCTCAGCGCATCCTATGGCCCTTACCGCGTTGAAAAATATCTCGTTCAAGGATGGCATTCATTGGCATATTTTTACCATCCACTTCTTGAAATGCAAGAGCATTTACAGCATACATCAAAGCTGACTTTACAATTAAAAACATTCGTGCTGTTGCTTTTTCCAACATCGATTCGGTAATTTCATAAGTAGCGTTATTATTATCATAAAATATTTCAGTATTTATATTGAGAAATGAGTGAGTTATACGATTTCGTATATTTCGTAAATAATTATACTTGTGCTTTGGCTCAAAGTCCTTCGCCAGACTCCATAGTGCTAATAGTTGGTAACTGTTATTCTTGATGACAACATCTCGAAATTCACCGGAAAGCAGCCAATTAAAATAGATATTTTTAGTACTACCGCTATCATATGCGATGTAGTAATAGTGCATTAAGTGCGCGATTTTATCCAAGCAATTATATAATGAACTTAACGTTGATTTAAGTAACCCGTATTTATGATTGTGCTGAGTGTAGTCTAATGTGTAGGTATAACAAACCAATTGATCCAATGCTTCATAATCAGTTGTGATTGCCGTATAATATTGTAAGCGTGACGAGCTGTAAGATTCCAAGAGTTGATTAAAAACGTGAAACGAAAAATATACTTGTTCGGACATTACGCCGGTACGTTTATTCTGCTTATCGTGAATATATTCAATAAATGATGGAAAAAAATTATCATGTACACTTTCATTATCGTAGTAATAACCAAAATCATGATTGAGAAATAAATTAGCATCTAGGCAGTATACTAGATATTCTGAAAGTTTATTTGGGCGGTTTTCATTGTTTGAACCGCTATAATTGTTATGCTCCAAGATAGATGACAATTGGCTCATGCTCTTAGTAAAATGATCAAAAGCACGAGAACCTCCAATTGATTGCATGTCTGGATCATCCAATCCTTTTATATAGAGACATTTAGCAATATCAAGTAGACGAAGAGAAGGGGCTGGTGCTTGCTTGACATAATATTCGATGGATTGTGCTTTGTTGCACAGTGCCATACCAAATCTAGGATGCTTAGCTAGAACTTCATCATAAAGATAGATTGCTTCAAGATTCCGTCCGTATTTTTCAAGAAGATTTGCAGTGTTTGTAATTGCAAAAGGGTAGTACTCATGAATTTTGTTAATCCTCTCAAAATAACTCCTAGCTTCGTTGAATTTTGATGAAGAAAGCAAATCCGTTATAGATTGCGGATACAGCATCTCAATTTCTGCGATACACAGGATTGTATTACCCAAATCATAAAGGTATTTATCACTTTCATCTGAGGCCACAGCCGAATTAAGTCGGCTGGCCGCGTATGCTAAAACCTTCAAATGTCTTAGGCTTGAGGCGATATTGCAAATAACACCATTTATGTTTAATTCGTATTCAATATTCCCCTTATATTTTTTATCAAGTGCGACAATAAAATGAAATAGCCCCTGCTCAGATATTTCGCTGGAAATAGCATGTTCTTCAAACGATTTAAGCTCTGCTAGGCAACTCTGCATATCGAAATTCTGAATGTTATTTGTGCTACGGTACGAGAAAGCCTAACGACCCCGTTCAGCCGCCCACGCGGAAAGAGGCAGAATGAAAACGGCAAATGTCCACGCAGGTCGGCTGGAACGGTGGGTTAGGCGGATGGGCAATTGGACATTGCCGGGGTTTCGTGGGATTTACTCCTTTTATTCATCCTGTGCAATACGCGGAGTATCGCTATTGCGCCTTACGGCCTTAGAATTTTCTCTGGGTACGAATCCTTCTGCCCCCATAGATGGGGTTGTTTGTACAGCGTCCATCATCGTAGTAGAAATCAAGCATATAGCCATTATCGTTCAAGCGAGCGTGATTAAATTTAACGTTTGTGTACTTGGAGTTTTTCTTAATTATATCCATAATGATTAACTTATTTTCATCAAGCATGCTTGCGCCGAACGTAATACCCCTCATTTTTTCTTCTTTTATTTTAAATAAGTGAACATCATTATCATCTGTCTTGTCGGCCTTATCTAACGGCAAGACTGCTCGATACTCTTGCTCATAACTCCATTCATCTGACTTTCTAAAAAAAATACTATCAAATCTATTTTCCTCGATATCTTCAAATGTTAAAACATGGCGATTTTCGCTATAGTTGACATGTTTTATGTCTATACCCTCAACAAAATCCGATTCAAATTCAATTACAAAGCCTTTGTGTGAGTCTGCGTAGTGAGACCACATTAATAAATTTGTGCGAGGATCATCTTTCTCAGGAATGGAAACTGTTAGAAGTTGGTTTATTTTATTGTTTGACGATAAGCTCAATATTCCATATTTTTCCACTTCATTTTTGAACTTCGCTCTATAGATTTCTATCTGGCTTTCTCTATAATATGAGTATTTATCGTCTTCTTCATTGAAATACAATCTTGGCAATTCAATTTCGTTAAGGCCTGATGAATATTCAATGAACTGAGTTGAGAAAGGGGTAATTGTTGGGGTTAGTTCAAATGGGTCATTAAAATATTTGGCTGGAGTAAAGCGTATCAAGCCATTTTCCAATATATCTTTTCTTTCAAATGAAACAAACTTATAGAAAAACAAGGGGGTTTCCATATGCATCTCTGAAATTCTAACGCCCGAGCTAAACGGCGCGGCGGAAAATGCCGGCTACGAAGCCAAATGCACAACCCGCGACCGAACCAAAAAAAAAACCAACGCGAGGGGACCCGCCTGATTTCCGCGCAGAAGGCCGACCCCGGCTTGCGCCACACCAGCCCGAAACCACGGAGGGCTTGGACAAACCGCCGGGCCACGGGGCTAGGCAGCCAAGGTCGGGCAACGTCTTTTTGTTGCCCGACAAATCGAAGTGTCGGGCGCAATGCAAAGAGACGCGCCCGACCTACTCCAACTCTCCTCAAACCACAATCAAACTAATCGGGTCTGTCCACAGCCCCGGCCCACCGCTACCCATGGCACGAACGCGGAACCAATAGGTTTGGGCGGGGGTCAAGCCTTCCAGCAGGATGTGGGAACCCGTGGCCGAGGTGGTGGCGGTTTTCCAGTTCTCCTCCACAGAAGGGTCGCCTTGGGCGATTTGTTGGAGTTCAAGGCTTGCCTTGCGTTGATGTTGAACGGTTATGGCTTAGGCGGATTCGGGCTAGTATTGGTCGCTATCCAAAACCGGCTGATCGGTTTTTGCTCTTTAAGGGCATTTTCGGCGATACCGCAAAATTCGGCTTGGCGATCCGTGCCTTCCGCCACGAGCAAACCGACATAGACCCCAAAATACATCGCCACTTTGTTGTCAAGCTCCCGTTGTTCGGCTAACGTGCGTTTTGTGCCATCTTGGGACAGTGCGTCGAATTCTTGCTTGAACTTATTCTGGTCCAGGTCGATGGCGGCACAATAATCGGAGAGCACCGCCGCTTCGGCGACCTGCCGCAAAATCTTCTGTTTGTCCTCACCTAACAGAGTTCCCACTTTACTGTCGACTTTGTTTAGCGGACCATCAAACTTGAGGGTGGGGGCGGCCGGCGGTGTGGCAGCTTTCGTGTCGGCTTTTTTGTCCGCTTGGGTGACCGCAGGGGCCAGGGTGGCAATCAAGGATAAAGCCAGTAAATATTTCCACATAACGATGAACCTCGGATTTTAAAACATTAGGATTGAATCATACGCAAAGGGTGTGATGCCAGAATGGCGGCCGCGTGTTTCAGCGGTGTCTGTAGCCACCACCACCACCTCGATGGCCACCCGCATTATAGTTTCCTCTATTGGCACCTCTGTTGACGTTTCTGCTGGCGCTATTGTTGGAGTTTCTGTTGACGGTATTGCCGCTTACGTTGACGTTTCTGTTGACGTTGACGTCGTTACGGCCTCGACCGCCGCCACCGTAATACACCGGTCTTCCTCCAGAGTAGTACCTATCATTATTGTTGTTGTTGCTCAGGGCAACGCCCAATGCTGCCGCACCCATTGCCGCTCCCGCCACGCCGGCGGTTGCGCCGTAGTCAATTTGTTGTTGACCCGTGGCGGGGTTGTACGTTTGACAACCTGCCGCCAATCCCAGTGCGATCACTGGAGCCAGCAGACCCTTAAGTAATTGATATCTAAATATGCGCATTTATCGTTAACCTCAATTATGAAGACTCAAAAAAAATCCGGCAAGGCCAAATGGTTGCCAAGCCGGCTACCTCGTCGATTTCGCTATGATGTTCGGGTAAATCAACCGCAATACTAGCAACAAATCGCCGTGGTGTGGCAGCCGTTTGCCATTCATTGGGATCACTCCGTTAAAAAAGGGCCGTTTCGACGGCCCTTTTTGGGTTTGAATTACACGCTCAGTACACCTTCATGATGCCGCCAAACACTTGATAGTCATACGGCTTCGGGTTGGTGACCGGGACATCGACCGCACCCAGCAAATACCAATTGTCGCCCAAATGGTCGCGGAAGCCCGGACCCATGGAAAACGTCGTCGTGCTGCTCGGCCCGCGGTTGTCAATTACCTGCGAAAATTTATTGGAGACATACAACACCAAATCGCCAAACGGCGCGGCATTGTGTTCAGTGAAGTAGTAGCCGATGGCCACATTGGAGTAGAAGGTGGAACGCGCACCGGCATTGGCAATCTCGCCACTATAGGGAACATTGAATCCCAACCCGCCGCGCACCACCAAGCCTTTCCAGTAGTTGGTCCAGAAGTTGTATTGCGGGTTGATGGAGGCATAGCCCTGGCCGTTATAACTGTTGCCGGTGGGGGTGCGGAAGGCAAGGTCTAACGATTGAGTTTGCTCCTTGCTTTCTGACAACAGGAAGCGGGGGGTGACGATGAAGTCTGCGAAATTAGAGGGTCCACGGTTTGATGCCAGCCCAATATCGGTGCGAACTTCAAAACGCGCGCTCACCGGGGTATAGCTGGTCAACATGCCAGAGTAACTATCGCTATAGTTGCCAGTGCCATGCGCCCAGGCAAAAGTGGCGATGCTCAACCGATAGAACACGCCGTCCTCGGCGTTGAGCCAGCCCATGCGGGGTGCGCCGCCGCCGCCGGCCGGCGGGCTGACCCAAGGCTTGTTCCAGCCCTTGGAAAATAGGTTGCCATAGCCTAATTCTTCCCATTTGGATGGCTCGGCATAGACATCGCCAAACATCGATTCGGCGACCATCTCGCCAAAGGTGTAGCTACGTTCAACCGGCGCGGCTGCAACCGGGGTCGCTGCCGGACGTGTCGGCGCATAGGCAGGCTGTGCCGTAGTCTGAGTGGGCGGGTAAGTGGCTTGGGCTGGCTTGGTCGCCTTCTGTGATGAATGATGGCTAGACTGGGTTTTCCCCTTGGTTGCGGAAGAGGCCGCATTGACTGGTGATGAAATCAATGCAAATGCTGCCATGCCAAGGCCGAAGAGACACCGGGCCTCATAGAGGGATTTTATCGGTTTTGAATTTATGTTCATTTATTGCACCGCCCGCTTTGCTGAATCTTTGACGGCCTCGGCAGGGGTGCAACGTCCGCCTACACCTACTGTGGATTTCATTGCAGCGCTTTTCGCCGCTTTTTCCGCCGTGCAGTCTGGGTCCAGCAACCCGCCACCGCTTCCAGAAGTGGAGCAGGCTGGGAGTATCACTGCGGCAGCAAGGCAAATGACAAATATTAATTTCATAAGCTTTTCTTGACTTAGTTTGAGGAAAATGGGTGGCCGCTCCCTATTTCCGTGTTGGCAGTCGGCTTTCCGCTTACACCGTTACATAGTAAAATAATTCGGGTAAAGATGTCTATCCAAAAATCGAAGTTGGACTACTAAATCATTCACCCCTTGTGAGCGCGGGCGTCTCGCCCGCTGGAATGGCGACCAAGATTGTCGCTTTCCCAGGAAGAGGCGGGGGGAGTGAACGCTTACGATGCTACGGGCTGGCGTGGGGCTAACCATCCAAGATTCCCGCATCGACAAGATTACTGCGGCCTCCGGCCGATCCGTCGAACACATCAAGACCACACCCACACTATTTTTCAGAAAGGATAATTGCCTACCAGCCCGGTCCATTGCCGAGGATCGATATCTGCCAAAGATTTGACTAACATGAGCTTTGGCATGGCTTTCCGAATCTTAGCACCCAAGACAGACTAAGCGATTGCATCTTGAAGCCTTATCATCCAAGGCTCCTTGGCATCGGGATCCACATGAAAAGCCAACGAGGCATGTTTATGCAACAAACCCTCCTCTCCAGAGGCATTTGGGTTCAATTGGCGTTTGACTACAAAGTCAACCATGCGCCGGGTGTTATAGACCACCAAAACCCGGTTTCCATATTTTCCAGGATATACTTGATAAGCCACATTGCTTTCATTAAGGGCGGGGTTTCTATTTAGCAAAGCTTCAATCTTTTCCTTGTCCCCACCAGCCAAAACCCTTATGATCGAATCATCACGATTTCGGCTCAATGATTTTAGATGATCCGCCAGTCCACCGGATTTCTGTTTTTCTTGCAAAGCACGTAATTCGCCATCGGAAAGCCCAAAACTTTCGGCCACAATATAATGCTTGTCCCGTTCGCCATCATTGGCAAATAGCGATATCTTATCCAATGATTCATGTTCCAAGGCATCAAGGAATGACCAAGGTGATCGAATATGTTTATCGACCGTGACCACCCATGGCAAAGCCCGCCCGGTTATCTCAAAACGATTTTTTACACTACAGATGACAGCAGACCTAGACAACTCATCTTCACGCCCTTCAGGCTTGACTATAAAAGCATCAATCGCCGCTATTTGGGTAAAAAAACCTGCTTCCTCAAATGCATTGATAACATTATAATACCGTGGCTTATAGGGAATTCCTGTACCATCATAGAGTATGTTAATGTGGGCTTCCTTGGCATGATGGGCCACCCAATCACGCAAACGATTGGCAAAGGGTTCTATGAAGATATAATCATCGCTATGATGATTCGCGGCGGTCATAACGGCATAAAGGTCGCTGCATTTGCGAAACTCATCCAGTGAGGCAATCACGAAATTGTCCCCACACTGCGCGGTTGCAATTTCCTCAACAGCCGTTTTCCCCGATCCAGCGCCCCCCATCGACATGAACAGTTTTGGTTTCAGGTCAGGTGTTTTTCCAAAGAAGATTGCGTCTTGGGTGGCATCAAGCTTTTTGGTGATTTTACTAAGCCTTTCATGGCCGATTTCAATGGTGCGGACCATTCTTTCATCTTCATTAGCGGCAGCCAGCAATTTTTGTTTGAGTGCGGGATTATTGGCGAGCATAAATATTGTGGCATTGTCACCTTCGCACTGCTTGATTAATTCACGCAATTCGGTATGGCTGGCATAGCGTAAACCGGTCAACATATTGACATCAAGGCAGAATAGTGGAGCCTCTCCATTTTCTCCAATAGTAATACCGTCTATTTCATTTTTTCCTAGCCCACGAAGCTTCTCCGTCCCTGGTAAATAGCCAATGAGGTTTTTGGTCAGACTAATTGGTAAATCAGCGACTTGCAAACCTGGCACAAATAGGCTTTTGTCTATGCCAGACAATGGCACCAAACCACCATTCACTGTGATCAAACAATCAACACCCTCCTCAGTAGTATGGGATAGGAAAGGTATGCTCGATATAAATCGTTTGTTTTCAGGCCATTTTCCATATCCATTCGGAGTATTTTGCAGGCATTTAGTACGGGCTGGGTCTAAGGCATGCCGAAAAGCAAAGGTAATTTCCTCTATGCTGCTATTAAGATTATGTAAAACAATGGCATCATTTACTTCAAGCCGCCTGAAATCAATCCCCTGCTCATACACCCCCTTAAATGCCGGTAGGTTGGCAAGCGCCGTCATAAAAACATCCAAGGTAAGCCGATTGCCATAGTCATATGGCCGGACTATTCGCATACTTTTATAAAATTTGGCCAGTCTTTCAGCAATATTTCCCGTTTTTATGACAAAGCCATTACTGTCAAACAACTCCGTACCATGATTGCCCCCCCCATTCAATACTAAGCCTTCTATGATCATACGGAATTCCTTTCTTTTATCCGCATTCGTCATGGTGCCAGGCCGATGGCTTACCGTGGCTTGCTCTTTCCAATCATGAAATATTTCGCGGTGAATGCGCGAAAATAGCTCTGTCAGATAAGTGACACGCTTAGCTTGGTCATGTGAAATCGTCGCCTCTGCTTCTTGTTGGAGCGTGGATAACAACTTCCTGGCGCGGGCAATTGCCAGCGCATTACGCAATTTTTTCAACTGCACTGCGCCTGATATTTTTGGGATGGGGATGTTTGTCATGATTCCAGCCTTTCGATTTTAAGTTTCAAGCTTGTCACAATGCCACAAAAATATTTCATGGCTTGATTAAAATTGATCTATCATTCACAGTAGCTCAGTGCAATGCGAAAGTTGCAGCCGCTTGTACGCACTTCACAATTTTATTGTCAGCCTAAAGCCACTCTGGCTTGCGAACATTTTCCACTTGCGGATTGGGAATTTGTTGTTGCCGCCCCGCACTTTGAGGCGTATTCCCAATTTCAAAGGACGTGCTTAACGAACAGGCTGCACAGGTCAACAAGACTGTGACAATCGTGAGAGAGCCAAAACATTTCTTATAATTCATAATGCACCACAGATGGGATGATTCCATTTTTTCTGTCATTCTACATCCAAAATGCACCAGTGAATCACTGTCAGTCATACAGATCATGATAAATACAAAGCTCTCACCTGCCGACGATAGACAAAAGTTGGGTTGGTTGCTTGGGTCTGTTGTCCTCGTCGCCGCCCCCCATGCATTCAATTTGGCACCCGTTGTCATGGCTTACTTTGTCATGCTTGCGCTGTGGCTGCTTTCCTCCCTGTATTTAAAGTTTCCACTGCCCAATAGAGCGTTACTCTTTCTGCTTACCCTGTCCGGGGCAAGCATCGTACTATGGCACTATCACCGATTTTGGGGTCAAGAGGCTGGCTCTAGCCTGTTTATCGTTGGCCTGGGATTAAAGTTGCTGGAGACTAAAACGCATAGGGACGCTTATGTGGTCGTGTTCCTCGCCTTTTTCGTCGCCTTTACCCAATTTTTGTTTTCGCAAAGCATTCCCATGGCTGGCTATGCCTTAATTGCGGTCATATTTTTGATAGCCACACTGATTGGGCTTAACAGCAATAAGACCTTTCCAGTTAAGGCACGCCTGACAATGGCCACCCTCATGGTGGCCCAGGCACTGCCTGTCATGCTCTTGCTTTTTGTTTTTTTTCCACGCATCAATGGCCCACTTTGGGAATTGCCAGATGACAGCCATAACGCAAAAACCGGGCTGAGCGATACCATCTCGCCCGGTTCCTTCAGCCGTCTGGCACTCTCCCAAGAAACAGCATTCCGCGTGGATTTTGAGGGAGAACTTCCGCCCCCTAAGGATCGCTATTGGCGGGGTCCGGTTTTCTGGTACACCAACGGCGATAAATGGACTTTATTGCCAACAATCCCTATCGTCTTAGGGCATAAGCCACAGTTTGAGGATAGTTTTAAGAACTATGTCGTGACTTTGGAACCGCATAACCAGCGTTGGATTTTCGCAATGGACTTGCCTAATTCTTTTCCCAGCGAATTCGATGAAACTGCCGATTATCAACTGCTCTCCAAGACGGATGTCACTGAGCGCAAGCAATATCGACTCTCTTCGGGTACGATTTACACAACCGGGGCCTTAAGCAAAAGCGATGCAAAGAAAGGACTGCAATTGCCTGCCAATACGGGGATTAGGTTACAGCAATTGGTGAAGGGTTGGCAGGTGGGGAATCCAACTGCAAAACTCTTGGTTGAAAAGGCTCTGCGCTATTTTCGCGACGAAGCTTTTTACTACACCTTAAACCCCCCCCTCCTCAAGGGCGATCCGGTGGAAAGTTTCCTATTCGAAACTCGCCGTGGCTTCTGTGAACACTACGCCACCGCCTTCGTCATCCTGATGCGCATCGGCGGTGTTCCCGCCCGTGTGGTCACTGGATACCAAGGGGGTCAATGGAACAGTATTGGCCGTTTCCTAGAGGTCAAACAGGCGGATGCCCATGCTTGGGCGGAAGTTTGGCTTCCAGAATCCGGTTGGACTCGGGTCGATCCCACGGGGGCCGTTGCACCAGAACGGATAGAGCGGGGCGTGGATGTGGAAACTCAAATTGCCTTCGGGGAAATACGATTCAATCTAGGAGGAGGCCTGCCATCCGAACATGGCTTTGGTTTAGGAAATCTCTGGAGGAGAGCCAGATTAATCACATCAACCATCGATCATGCATGGGACGGTTGGGTCCTCGCCTATGGCACGGAAAACCAGAACAAATTTTTCCGCTGGTTAGGGCTGTTTGACTGGAGGGCCATAGCCGCCTGGCTGTCCGTCGGATTGGTCTTTTGTTTTGTGCCAGTGGCTTGGTTCATTGTACCCAAACGGGGCAAGCAGACCGACCCCGTGAAACGCATCTACCTGAAGTTTTTGCGGAAACTCGCAGCATTTGGCCTGATCCAGCAAACCGGGGAAGGTCCACTTAGTTTCGCTGACCGAATCGTCAAATCCGTGCCAGAATTGGCGAAACCGACTGAAAACATCATCCAGCTTTATATCCGAGTTCGTTATGAACAATTCCACGAACCAAGCGACCTGAAAAAACTGCGCGGCTTGATAAGTGAACTTCCCAATCCACGCTTCGAATGCTCATTATATAAGCTATTGAATAAAAACAAAACAATCTCCCGCTGATCCTTATTCATTGGATTGTGGATAAAAGTGCGGAGAACGCTGTGGATAAATTGTACGTAAAATGTGGACAGGGTGGAGTGTACAAATTATCCACAGAAACGCACTGAACGATCCCTACTTTACCCACAATGCAAAAAAGCTACACCACCTTGTTTTTAAAGGAAAAAATGCGTTTATTCGAAAAAAGTGCTGTGCTAATAGTAATAATATAGATATCTTTTCCTATCTTTTTATCATTGCGCATCGCACGTTGTCCAAAACCATGGTTTCAATCCGTCTTCTCTGTGAGGAGTACCACGCCATCCGGCCCAACTACTTTGATCCGCGTTCCTATCGGGCTATCTTCGCCTTTCATATTCCAAGTGGAGTCATCTATTTTAATTTTCCCTTGTTCATTGACTATTGGCTGATCCAAGGTAAAAACCCGACCAATGTATTGTGCTGTTCGTCGATTAAGCAAGGGTTGATCGCTTTTCGTGGGATGGTCTTTAAAAAACCGCCTTGCAACAGCAACTCCAATCACTGAAAAAACTGATAGAATGAATAACTGAATTTCCCATCCAATGGACGTGAAGACAAGCAATATAATGCCGGTTATCAAGGATGCCTGGGCCACCCACAAGAAGAAAATGCCCGGGCAAGCATATCAATCGTCAAGTGTTTATCAAATAGCGTCTAGGACTTATCATAATGCTCCAAACCCATTCCCAACCGGAAGCAATCACAATGGCAGACCGCATCGCCGAAGTACAACGCGACACTTTGGAAACTCAAATAAACGTCCGGCTTAATCTGGACGGCAGCGGCACGGGAAGCTTCAACATCGGCGTCCCTTTCTTGGAACACATGCTGGACCAGATTGCCCGTCATGGCCTGATTGATCTGGAGATTCACGCCAAGGGTGATTTGCACATCGACGCGCACCACACCGTTGAGGATGTCGGCATTACCCTAGGGCAAGCCATCGACAAGGCGGTGGGCGATAAAAAAGGCATACGCCGTTATGGTCATGCCTATGTGCCGCTGGACGAAGCACTGTCACGCGTCGTGGTTGATTTCTCCGGACGGCCCGGATTGGCCTACGGCGTGGACTTCCCGCGTGACCGGATTGGCGACTTCGATGTGGATTTGTTCTCGGAGTTCTTTCGTGGTTTCGTCAATCATGCTAAAGTCACTCTCCATATAGACTCTTTGAAAGGCGTCAATGCCCATCATGTGGCTGAAACAATTTTTAAAGCGTTTGGCCGGGCCTTGCGCATGGCGTTAGAGCGCGACGAACGTATGCAAGGCATCCTCCCTTCCACCAAAGGCACACTTTAGGCAATGTCGACCACCGCACAATTTTTCCTGAACCCACTTTACATTCGTTTTGAACGCTGCGGAGCCAAACCATGATCATATTGATTCTCGGCCTTTTGATTTTCCTTGGTGCCCATTCGGTGCGTATCTTTGCCGACGGTTGGCGGGAAGCGCAGATGGCCCGTTTTGGGGTCAATGTCTGGAAGGGACTGTTCGCACTAGTGTCCCTCGTAGGCTTGACACTGATCGCCATTGGCTACGGTCAAGCACGTTTAGCCCCCATAGCCCTCTGGTCTCCGCCGATGGGGCTAAGGCATTTGGCAAGCTTATTGATTTTAATTGCATTCGTGTTGATTGCGGCGGCATACATCCCCGGCAACCGAATCAAAGCCAAGATCGGCCATCCCATGGTGGCTGGTGTCAAGGGTTGGGCGTTGGCTCATCTACTGGTCAACGGCAACTTGGCCGATGTGTTGTTGTTCGGCTCTTTCCTAGCATGGAGTGTGCTCGATTATAGGTCGGCGCGAAGACGTGACCGCATGGCCGGAACGGTTTACCCGGTCGGGCCGTTGAGCCAAGACATCATGGCGGTTGTCGCCGGGTTGGTAGCCTGGGTCGTCTTCGCCTTTTGGCTGCATGGCTGGTTGTTCAATGTGCGCCCCTTTGGTTGAATCCCAAAGACCGTCTCCCCATCATTTAATTTTAGCCTATGTCCACCGTGGCAGTCATTGATTATGGAATGGGCAATCTCCATTCCATCGGCAAGGCGCTTCAACACGCCGACCCACAAACCCGCGTCATCGTCACCGCCGACTCCGGTCAATTGCGCCGTGCAGATCGCGTGGTTTTCCCCGGTGTCGGGTCCATTCGCGATTGCATGGCCGCACTGCATGAGTTCGACCTGATCCCTTTGCTGACCGAGCTTTCAAGCACCAAGCCTTTTTTAGGCATTTGCCTGGGGATGCAAGCCTTGTTGGAGGAAAGCGAGGAAAACGACGGCGTGGCCTGCCTGGGGCTGCTACCTGGCCGGGTGGTGCGGTTTGCCGATGACCTAAAGGACGGCGACGGGCAAACCTTGAAAATTCCGCACATGGGTTGGAACCAAGTTCACCAGACTGGCGGGCATCCGTTGTGGGAGGGCATTCCGCAAGACAGTCGGTTCTATTTCGTGCATAGTTATTACGCCAGCCCGACTAAACCCGGACACATCGCTGCGACCACCGATTTCCCTTTCGCCTTTGCCTCGGCCTTAAGTTTGGGCAAATTGTTCGCCGTCCAATTCCACCCGGAAAAAAGCCAGGCAGCGGGGCTTAAACTGCTGGCTAATTTTCTCCGATGGGATTCAGACGAATGATTCGATTTTCAACTCAATTGTGGAATTATCCATAGGTTCAACCCCAATAAATCAGTAAAGTGAGGATTCCAACATGCTTTTAATACCTGCTATCGACCTGAAAGATGGCAAGTGCGTCCGTTTGCGGCAAGGCCGGATGGAAGACGATACCGTATTTTCGGACGACCCGGTGGCAGTAGCCGGGCGCTGGGTGGCTGCCGGGGCGCTGCGCTTGCATTTGGTCGATCTGGACGGCGCGTTTGCCGGTGTGCCGCGCAACCGGGATGTCATCCACGCCATCCGCGAAACTTACCCCGACATCCAAATCCAAGTGGGCGGGGGCATCCGCGACGAGGAAACCATTGAGGCTTACCTCAATGCCGGGGTCGATTTCGTGATCATCGGCACCAAGGCCGTCAGCGCCCCGCATTTCGTCAAGGACATCGTGTTGGATTTTCCCAATCACATCATCATCGGCTTGGACGCGAAAGACGGCAAGGTTGCCATCGACGGCTGGTCCAAACTCTCCCATCACGATGTGATCGACCTTGCGCAGCAATTCGAGCACGACGGCGTCAGTGCCATTGTTTACACCGACATCAGCCGCGACGGCATGATGGGCGGGGTCAATATCGAGGCGACGGCGCGTCTGGCCCGCTCCATACGGATACCCGTCATCGCTTCCGGCGGCATCACCAATATGGACGATGTTAAAGCCGTCGGCGCAATCGTTGCCGACGGCGTGATGGGGGCCATCACCGGGCGGGCGATTTACGAAGGCACGTTGGACTTTGAAGAAGCCCGCAAGCTGGCGGAAACATTCTAATGTTAGCCAAGCGCATTATTCCCTGCCTGGACGTGGACAATGGCCGCGTCGTCAAAGGTGTCAAGTTTGTCGAGATACGCGACGCAGGCGACCCGGTGGAAATCGCCCGCCGCTACGACTTGGAAGGCGCGGACGAGTTGACTTTTCTGGACATCACCGCCAGTTCCGACAACCGCGAAACCATGGTGCATGTGGTGGAGCAAGTGGCGGGCGAAGTGTTCATTCCGTTGACCGTCGGCGGCGGCATACGCACACTGGAAGACATCCGTCGGATGCTCAACGCCGGGGCCGACAAGGTCGGCATCAACACGGCGGCGGTGTTCAACCCCGAGTTCGTGCGAGAGGCGGCGGAAAAATTCGGCTCGCAGTGCATCGTCGTCGCGATTGATGCCAAGAAAGTTAACGATCTGCTGCACACCCCTTTGCAATCACCTATTAACCCCCCTTTGCAAAGGGGGGCAGGGGGGATTTCACGCTGGGAAATTTTCACCCACGGTGGCCGCAAACCCACCGGCCTGGATGCCATCGAATGGGCTCGGAAAATGGTGGCGTATGGCGCAGGGGAAATCTTGCTAACGAGCATGGACCGGGACGGCACCCGCGTGGGCTTCGACTTGGAATTGACGCGGGCCATGAGCGAGGCCGTGACCGTGCCGGTGATCGCCTCAGGCGGGGTCGGCAATCTGCAACATCTGGCGGACGGGATCATCGAAGGCAAAGCCGACGCCGTGCTTGCCGCCAGCATTTTCCACTTCGCCGAATACACCATCCGCGAGGCAAAAGAACACATGGCCTCACGCGGAATCGAGGTGCGTTTATGACCGCTTGGCTTGATGAAATCCGCTGGACTGCCGACGGGCTGGTTCCGGTCATCGCGCAAGAAGCATCATCGGGCAAGATTTTGATGTTCGCTTGGATGAACCGTGAATCTTTGCAACTGACCGCCGAGGAAGGTTATGCCGTTTATTGGTCGCGCTCCCGCAACCGGCTCTGGCGCAAGGGCGAGGAGTCCGGTCATCGGCAGAAAGTATTGGAAATACGGTTTGATTGCGACGAGGACGTGATCTTGATTTCAGTCGAACAAGAAGGCGGGATTGCTTGCCATACCGGGCGGCATAGCTGTTTTTACCGGCGATTGAAAGATGGGCAATGGGAGGTTGTGGAGCCGGTGCTGAAAGAACCGGGGAGTATTTATAAGTAAGGTAATTACGCCGTCATTCCGGCATGGACTGCCGGAACCCAGATTGCAGGGATGCCAATAATCTATGTTACCCATAGAAACTAGGTTCAAGCGATTTTCTCGTTACCTTGATAGCATTGGTAAAGTTTTAGGTTATTTCTGAGCGATAACTTTCGCTGGTTCCCAAACTCTAGTTTGGGAACCTCTACCTTACAAGCTCCTGCTTGTCATGCACACGAAGCAGGAGCTTCGAGGAACGGGGGTTCCCAAGCCGGAGCTTGGGAACCAGCCAAGTATTGCGTAAATTACGATTTAAGAGGCAGGAAATGATAACTTTGACAACCCATTGTGATGTGCCGACAGATCGGGTAGTCACCCTAAAATTACCGGAAAGCGTAAAGCCGGGAATGCATGAACTTATCGTTCAAGTAAACGAATTGTCAGAATCTAAGCCCTTTTCTATATTCGATAGACGTAATCATTCCTCTGAATCCATGCAATTTTCCACAATGGCTGATGATCCAGTCATCCAGAAAGAATTAGAATTGCTCAGAATTGTGGAGAATGTTCATGAGCGGTAACTTTCGCTGGTTCCCAAACTCCTGTTTGGGAACCGTTAGCTTACAAGCTCCAGCTTGCCATGCACCAAGAAGCAGGAGCTTCAAACACTGGGTTCCCAAGCTGGAGCTTGGGAACCAGCCAAGGTGTTGAAATGACAACCCGCATAGTTATTTACGGCGGCACTGATTTACCACCAGAATTTCAACATTTTGTTCGTTGCATAACCAAAAATTTTATCACTTATCAAGATGTTATTATCATCAGTGGCGGTTTTGAGTGCTTTGAGGGAGATCCTAAAAAAATATCTGTTGATCTCGCCGTTTTGCTTGAGTCTAAGAACTGCATCAGCAATGCTGAATATTTCAATAAAAGATTTGAGACATGGCTTCCCGCTAAAAAACTTGATCGCCCAAGTGAGAAGGTTAAACGTTTCGAGGAGGGCAAGGTTTGTAGGATTCCCGGAACGGATCAAGCCAGACGTTTCAAGTTAGTCAAAGCGGCTGACGGCTTGGTAACTATCATGGGACATGGAAATACTCGCACCGTCCTAGAATTGGCACTGGCTCTTGAAAAACCTGTGTTGCCAATTGCGTTCACGGGCGGCGACTCGGAGACTGTATGGACAAACTATCGTCAGGATATCATTCATACACTCAATCTCCAACCTGATTTAATAAACCATCTTGAAACCAAGACTACTGAGTTTTCTGAATTGGAAAGTATCGCCAAGGACGTGTCACAGATTATTTATGAAGCTGCAAAGAAACGCTGTTTAGTTCTAATGCCCTTCGGTCCACTGCATGACGACTTTTACAAGAAAGTGCTTGATAAAGCGATCAAAAATGCAAACCATATCCCCCATCGCATTGATATCGACGAATACGCAGGAAATATTCCATCCTTGTTTTTGTCTGCACTGGAGCTTGCTCGATCTGTAGTCGTTGACTTGACTGGCCTTAATCCCAATGTGATGTATGAGCTTGGTCAAGTCCATGCGCGAGGTATTAACCCGTTTCTCATTGAACGTCGGCAGTCGTCAACAATAGAAACTAATGCAATGCCGTTCTATCTTCGACACGAGCAGGTGGCTAGTGAACAGGATAATGAGTCAGGGCACAACAGGATCGCAGCAAGATTGACACAGTATCTAATTGCTGTCACAAAGAATGAAGTTGAACAAAGATACCGATAGAGAATTTTTGTCTTTCAATTTTAGCTCAATGCACAAACCTTATCGCAGCGAAATTTCGGCTACTATTTAAAGTGGACTTACAGCGTTTTTAATATCAAATAGTTACTTAAAAATGAATATACGCAACATGTAGGAGCGGGCCATGCCCGCGATAAATAGCCCATTTTTGCTGAATCGGCCCAATCAATCGCGGGCATGGCCCGCTCCTACGGCTTAAATAAAGTAATCAATTGATATTGAAAACGCTGTAAGAACAAGCTCAGGAAATACAATTTATGCCAGAAATCACACGGTTCTATGGGATTATCATCAAGCTGTTCTTTGGGGATCATCCACCGCCCCATTTCCATGCGATGTATGGTGAGTACAATGCCTTGTTCAACATCGAGACATTGGAAATGATAGAGGGTGACCTTCCGCCGAGAGCGAAAAAACTTGTCCTTGAGTGGTCTGCCACCTACCAATCTGATTTGCTGAAAATATGGGAAACTCAAGAGTTTAAAAAATTGCCACCACTACAATAGTCAAAATGAATATCCCAAGGGTTGAACAAGTCAAACCTCAAGAAGGCCATATTCTTTTAATTTCTTTCACAAACGGTAAAAAGAAGAAATACGATATTAACCGTTTGTTAAGTAAGGACATGTTTGAACCTTTGAAAAACCAAGCTTTCTTTAACAATGTCCATGTGGAACCGGGTGGTTATGCTGTAGCTTGGAATTCGGAAATCGATATTAGCGAATATGAGCTTTGGCAGAATGGCGAAGAAGCTTACTAGAACGACAATCAGAGCAAATTCTATGTATACCCTATATAAACTCAATGCCGACGAGTTGGACATCCGCTTTTTGGAAAGTTTAAAAGCACAATTCCAGCACAAGTTCATAGAGATTGCAGTTTGTGAGGCCGACCAAGCTTCTGAGGATGAAACCGCTTACCTGTTGAAGTCGCCCGCCAATCGAGAGTACCTATTAGCGGCAATTGCCAACGTAGAGTCAGGGCAAGATTTGGTTGAGGTCAATCCTTCGGATTGACAATAATTACGTTTTTTCAGGGTTGATACATGCCGAGAAAAATTAGAGACCTGATTTATGATTTGGAGCAGACTGGCTTTTTGAACCGAGGAGGAAAAGGCAGTCATAGGAACTATCAACACGATAAAGGCATAAGGGTGACTATTTCTGGACAGCTTGGTGAGGATGCCAAACCCTACCAAGAACGAGAGGTCAAGATTAAAGTTCAGGAGTCTAAAAAATGAAAGAATCCGCCAACTATTTTAAAATCGTAACATGGTCTGAAGAAGATCAATGTTTTATCGGTCAATGCCCCGGCATTATCGGCCCTTGTTGCCATGGGGAGGACGAGGCACAGGTGTATCGTGAGCTATGTCAGATCGTTGAGGAATGGATAAATATGATGCTATCCCAAGGCAAGCCATTACCTCCACCGACAGCCGGAAAACATGTGCTTGAACAAATAATCTCACTGGCAGCTTAAGGTTTAATTGATGGAAAACCAAGACATCCTCAGCCAACTTGCGGCAGTGTTGGAAGAACGCAAATCCCAAGACCCGCAACAATCCTATGTCGCCAGTCTTTACGCCAAAGGTCTGGATCATATTCTGAAAAAAATCGGCGAGGAAGCGACCGAAACGGTCATTGCCGCCAAAGATGGTGAACCGGGCAAGATCGTCTATGAAATGGCCGACCTGTGGTTTCATTGCCTGGTGCTGTTGGCCCAACAAGGTCTCCGCCCGGAAGCAGTCACCGCCGAATTGCAACGCCGTTTTGGGCTTTCCGGTCTGGAAGAAAAAGCCTCGCGCAAATAAACATCGCTAGGGATAACATCGCTCAAAGCGATGTTATCCCTAGGCATTACCCTAAACAGACCATGCCAAAACCAATCAGACTTTCGGCCTTTCTTCTCTGCCTATTCCTTTGCCCATTACACACACTAGCTGGCCCACACCAAGCCGCCATTGCCAGCGCCCACCCATTGGCGACAGCGGCGGGGTTTGAAATCTTGGGCCAGGGCGGCAATGCCTTCGACGCGGCGATTGCGGTTTCGGCGACCTTGGCGGTGGTCGAGCCTTCCAGTTCCGGCTTGGGGGGTGGAGGGTTTTGGTTGCTCAAACGAGCCAAAGACGGCAAAGAAATTATCGTCGATGGTCGCGAAAAAGCGCCTTTGGCCGCACACGAGGACATGTATCTGGATGCGCAAGGCAACCCAATTACTCAGCTTTCATTGGATGGCGCACGGGCGGCGGGCATTCCGGGATTGCCCGCCGCTTTGGCGCATCTGGCGAAAAAATACGGGCGGCTTCCGTTGCTGAAATCTTTAGGTCCCGCCATACGCCACTCGGAATCAGGGTTCGAGGTTGGCGACCGTTATCTAACGGCGGTGAAAGCCAGGGAAAAAGCCCTGCAAGCCTACCCGGCCTCGGCAGAAATTTTCCTAGACCAAAATGCCACGCCCAAGCCGGGATTTCGCTTAGTGCAAAAAGATTTGGCGGCGACTTTGCGGCGTTTGGGAGGGTCGGGCCATGCCGGGTTTTATCGCGGGGAAACCGCCGCCAAATTGGTTGATGCGGTGCTAAAAGCCGACGGCATTTGGACTCGCGAAGATTTGGAAAAATACAAAATCGTTGAACGCCGGCCAATGCTTGGAGAATATAGGGGCATCCGCATCGTCAGCACCCCGCCGCCTTCCAGTGGGGGTGTTGTATTGTTGGAAGCCTTGAATATCCTTGCCGCCTACGATCTGGAATCCGTGGGCACCATCACCCGCAAACATCTCATCATAGAAGCCTTGCGCAGGGCTTATCGCGACCGGGATTTATACATGGGCGATCCTGATTTTATTAAAATCCCGATAAACCGACTGACCAGCCAAGACTATGCCGCCGGTTTGCGTGTCGCCATCAGAACCGACCGCACATTACCCAGCGAAAACCTTAGCGATGCCGCAAGCCCTGCCCTGCAAGGCGACAACACCAGTCACTTTTCCATCATTGACCGGCAGGGCAACCAAGTGGCGGCAACCCTCAGCATCAACCAAAGTTTTGGCTCGGCCTTCGTCGCCGAAGGCACCGGCGTATTGTTGAATGATGAAATGGACGATTTCGCCGTCAGTCCCGGCAAACCAAATTCCTATGGCCTAGTGGGCGGCAACGCCAACAAAATCGAGCCGGGGAAACGCATGTTATCCAGCATGACACCCACCTTCCTGCAAACCCAAGACCGCATCGCCATTTTGGGTACGCCGGGCGGCAGCCGGATAATTTCCATGGTATTGCTGGCTGTCCTCGATTTTGCCGAGGGCCATGGCCCCCAATCCTGGGTTTCGATTGGACGATTCCACCATCAATACTTACCTGATGTGGTCGAATATGAGCCAGGGGCTTTTGGTGCAGAGGCTATTCGTGGCTTGGAAAAATTGGGCCATAAACTCAAGGCAACCGCCAAGCCTTACGGCGACATGCAAGCCATTTTGTGGGACAAGGCCAACGGCTCATTGGAAGCAGCCAGCGACCCGCGGGGAGAGGGGTTGGCAACTCCCATTTTGGCGAAAAAGCCCGTATTGTAGCGCGGGTAGTGTCTCAGCTCTGGACATTGCACGGAAGTTTATCTACCATCGGAAGCTGCCAACACTGAGGTCAATCGTCACGCCATCGCACGAACCGCGCAATGGGCCAGTCACTTTCGGAGAGTAATAATGTACAGGAAATTAATTTGGCTGGTGCTCGCATTCGCAGCAGCAGCTCAGGCCGATGCGCCAGAAGTCGAACTACAGCAATTCCCGTCCTTGAAGCCATTGCAGCAGCAAGCGGTGGCCGCACACTTGACGGCTAAGATAATTGGGGAACATCACTATAAGCCGGTTGCCCTTGACGATGCCTTGTCGGAGAAAATATTCGACAGTTACCTGAAAGCGCTTGATTCCGAGAAAATGTTTTTTGTCCAAGCCGACATCGATCAATGGAAAGAAGCCCGCACCCAGCTTGATGATGCCGTTCTGACGGATGACCTTGAACTTCCTTTCACCCTTTTTAACCTCTATGCCAAGCGTGCGGTCGAACGTTTCACCTATGCCCGCACCCTGCTCAAGACAGGGTTCGACTTTCAGCAAAACGAAAGCTACCAATACCTTCGAGAAAAAGAACCGTGGGCGAAGTCCGATGGTGAAATTCGGGAATTGTGGCGTAAACGGGTCAAGAATGACTGGCTACAGCTAAAGCTCACCGGCAAGGGCGACAAAGGCGATAAAAAAATCGCCGAAACCTTGGATAAGCGCTACGCGAACTTCC
>Ga0268283_1000475_pt1 | contig 26513 bp, 23 predicted proteins | sample saktaG_13_FD_190140 | JGI IMG/M metagenome (GOLD analysis project Ga0268283, IMG submission 190140) | Saline water microbial communities from Sakinaw Lake, British Columbia, Canada - sak_2013_06_06_36m | ecosystem: Environmental > Aquatic > Non-marine Saline and Alkaline > Saline ... | reverse complement strand
CATATCAAGAATCGGCTGTTAGGACATTGGGGCTCAAGTCCCGGCCTCAGCTTTACCTATATTCATTTAAACCGGCTCATTAACAAGTACGGTCTTGATGCCATATTTCTGGCCGGGCCCGGCCACGGTGCGCCAGGTGTGTTGGCTCCCGTTTATCTCGAAGGCACTTACGCAGAAATTTACCCCAACAAAGGTGAAGATGAAGAGGGTCTGTTGCAATTCTTCAAGGAGTTTTCTTTTCCCGGCGGTATCGGTAGTCACTGCACACCCGAAACACCCGGCTCCATCCATGAAGGTGGCGAATTGGGCTACAGTGTTTCTCATGCTTACGGTGCGGCTTATGATAATCCCGACTTACTGGTAGCAGTGGTGGTCGGTGATGGGGAATCTGAAACAGGACCATTGGCGACTTCCTGGCATTCCAATAAATTTCTTAATCCCGTGTGCGATGGTTCGGTATTACCGATCTTGCATCTTAACGGTTACAAAATAAACAATCCGACGCTGTTGTCACGCATTTCACACGAGGAACTGGAGCACCTGTTTCAAGGATATGGTTATACACCTTATTTTGTCGAAGGCAGCGACCCCGAAACCATGCACCAACGAATGGCGAGCGTTCTCGAAGAATGTGTTCTGGAAATTAAACGCATTCAGAAAGAAGCGCGTAGCACCGGTATCCCAACGCGCCCCCGCTGGCCGATGATTATATTACGCAGTCCAAAAGGCTGGACAGGGCCTAAAGAAGTCGATGGACACAAAGTAGAAGGTTTTTGGCGCTCACATCAGGTACCTCTTTCCGGTATGAAGGAAAATCCGGTTCACCTGAAACAACTGGAAGTTTGGCTGCGTAGTTATAAACCGGAAGAGTTATTTGATGCGACCGGCAAATTAATCCCTGAGCTTAAAGCACTGGCTCCCAAAGGCACGCGCCGCATGAGTGCCAATCCACACGCTAACGGCGGCTTGTTACGCAAAGCTTTGCGAATGTCGGATTTTCGGGACTATGCCCTGGCACTGGATGGTCCGGGCAAAACCACTGCAGAAAACACGCCTCCGCTGGGCAAATTCCTGCGCGATATTATGAGCGCCAACATGAACAATTTCCGCGTCTTTGGCCCCGATGAAAACAGCTCCAACAAGCTGGATGCCGTTTATGAAGTCAGTAAAAAAACCTGGATGGCGGACACGCTGCCGGAAGATGCCGACGGCGGCGAACTGTCTCCGTTCGGTCGAGTGATGGAAATACTGTCCGAACACACATTAGAAGGCTGGCTGGAAGGTTATTTATTAACCGGCCGCCACGGTTTTTTTTCTACCTACGAAGCGTTTGTGCATGTCATTGATTCCATGTTCAACCAGCACGCCAAATGGTTGGCGATGTCCAAGGACGTGCCCTGGCGTGCAGCGGTATCATCGCTCAACCTGCTGATTACCTCAACCGTCTGGCGGCAGGATCACAACGGCTTTACTCATCAAGATCCCGGCTTTCTTGATCTGGTCGTCAACAAAAGTCCATCGGTGACGCGCATCTACCTCCCGCCAGACGTGAACTGTCTGCTGTCCGTAGCCGACCACTGCCTTAAAAGCACCGATTACATCAACGTAATAGTTTGCGACAAGCAGAAGCATCTGCAATACCTGGACATGGACGCTGCCATTAAACACTGCACCAAGGGCATTAGCATCTGGGAGTGGGCCAGCAACGATGACGGCTTTGAACCGGATCTGGTTATGGCCAGCGCGGGTGACATTCCCACCAAAGAAGCACTGGCAGCAACCGTATTGCTACGTGAAAACTTTCCGAACCTTAAAATTCGCTTTATCAATGTCGTGGATCTCTACAAGTTGGTACCCAGCAGCGAACATCCGCATGGTCTTTCTGATCGTGATTTTGACAGCTTGTTTACCGTGGATAAACCGGTTATTTTTAATTTTCATGGCTACCCTTGGTTAATTCATCGACTCGCTTATCGCCGTAACAACCACAATAATATGCATGTGCGCGGCTACAAGGAAAAGGGCAGCATCAACACACCGTTGGAATTGGCGATTCAAAACGAAACCGACCGTTTCAGTCTGGCCATCGATGCGATTGATCGTATTCCTGCCCTACGGATATCGGGGGCTCATGTTAAAGAAAAACTGCGGGATCAACAAATCGAATGCCGTAATTACGCTTATGAACATGGCATAGACAGACCGGAAGACGACCAGTGGCAATGGCCTTACTGAGGATACCATCATGGCAACCAGCGACAAGATAGTGGGTAGCACTTTAAAAGATGAGGCCCGGCCTGTCCGGGACGACATCCGTACCAGTTTAAGTCCCCCTGCCATTAAACAAGCGATTCTTGATCATTTAATCTTTAGTCTGGGCAGGTTGCCGGAAGTCGCCACTGAGCAAGTCTATTACAAAGCCTTGGCACTGACTGTGCGGGATCGGCTACAGCATTTATGGAGTCACTCACTGCAAACCTATATCGCTGATATTGGTTCTGAAAAGATAGCGTGCTATTTATCTGCCGAATTTCTTATGGGGCCTCAACTCGGCAGTAGCCTGGTTAATCTGGGTATCGAACAGGAAATTCGTGTCGCGATAGCCGAGCTTGGCAAAAGCCTTGATGATCTAATGGCCCTTGAGGAGGAACCCGGCTTGGGTAATGGGGGTCTTGGACGACTTGCCGCCTGCTATCTTGACTCGCTGGCAACCTTGGAGCGACCCGCTATTGGTTACGGCATCCGTTATGAATTTGGAATTTTCGACCAGGAAATTCATGATGGCTGGCAAGTAGAAATCACCGACAAGTGGTTGCGCAACGGTAATCCCTGGGAAATTGCTAAACCTGATTTCGCCTATTACGTCAATCTTGGCGGCCATTCCGAGAGTTATCATGACCACCAAGGGATTCTTCGGAAGCGCTGGATACCGCACCATGTTGTTAAAGGCGTGGCTTTTGATACGCCGGTGCCGGGTTATCGCGTTAATACCTGTAATACCCTGCGTCTTTGGAGTGCCGAGGCCTGTGAGTCTTTTGACTTTAAGGCCTTTAATACCGGTGATTATTATCAGGCGGTAAGCGATAAAGTTATTTCCGAAACGCTGACTAAAGTGCTGTATCCCAATGACGAACCTGAAGCCGGAAAAAAGCTCCGCTTGGCGCAGCAATTCTTTTTCGTTTCCTGTTCCATGCAAGATATGCTGCATATACTCAAGCTTGCCGGACAACCTATCACCCACTTTTCTGACCGGTTTGCCGCCCAACTCAACGACACCCATCCTTCAATTGCCGTTGCCGAACTGATGCGGTTACTGGTGGATGAGCATCAGCTTGATTGGGACAAGGCTTGGGACATCACTCATAAAACGTTTGGCTATACTAATCACACCTTGCTACCGGAAGCCCTGGAAACCTGGACCTTACCTTTATTTAGTGAACTCCTGCCACGGCATCTGGAAATTATCTACGAAATCAATCGCCGTTTTCTTGATGAAGTTCGACGGCGCTATCCCGGCGACGATCAGCGCGTAGCCCGTTTGTCGCTGATTGATGAGGCGGGCGACAAGCGTGTGCGCATGGCACATCTTGCCTGTGTTGGCAGTCATGCCATTAACGGCGTTGCTGCGTTACATAGCGAATTGCTAAAAACCAGCGTGCTAAAAGATTTCTACGAGCTATGGCCTGAACGTTTCAGCAACAAAACCAACGGGGTAACGCCACGCCGCTTTATGGCACTGGCCAATCCAAAACTGAGTGACTTAATTACTCGCTCGATTGGCGATGGCTGGCTTACGCAGACCCATGAACTCAAGAAACTTGAAGCCTTTGCCGATGATGTAACATTTCGTCAAGAATGGCGAGCCGTCAAGCAAGCGAACAAGCAAAAACTCGCCGCCTATCTAAGTAACCAGACCGGCATCGAACTCGATCCAACCTGGTTGTTTGATATTCAGGTTAAGCGTATCCATGAATATAAGCGTCAGCATCTTAATGTGCTGCACATTATCACCTTGTACTGTCGACTTAAACGTAATCCCGCACTGCATATTCCACCGCAGGCCTTTATATTCGGCGGCAAGGCAGCACCCGGTTATTTTATGGCCAAGCTTATTATTAAACTGATCAACACCGTCGGCGAGGTGGTCAATAATGATCCGGATGTGAATAAATACCTGCGAGTGGCTTTTGTTCCCAACTTCAATGTCCAAAACGGCCAGTTGATTTATCCGGCGGCTGATTTATCCGAGCAAATTTCCACCGCCGGCAAAGAAGCGTCAGGCACCGGTAATATGAAATTTACCCTAAACGGTGCCTTGACTATCGGCACCCTGGATGGTGCCAATGTCGAGATTCGTGAAGAAGTCGGGGCCGATAATTTCTTTCTGTTTGGGCTAACCGAAAAAGAGGTCGCTCGACTTCAACACGACAGTTATCATCCTGCGACCACCATCGAAAAAAATCCGCACTTGTCCGAAGTCATTCATCTTATCGCTTCGGGTCATTTTTCGCATGGCGACACCGAAGTATTTCGGCCTTTGGTGGATAATCTATGTCAGTATGACCCGTTTCTGGTGTTGGCTGATTATGCAGATTATGTGGCCTGTCAGGATCAAGTGACGACTGTTTGGAAAGATACGGAACGCTGGACACGCATGTCAATCCTGAATACCGCCAGAGCCGGAAAGTTTTCTTCTGATCGGGCCATTCGTGAATATTGCGACGAGATTTGGAATGTGCATGCCGTGCCGGTCAAGTTGCCCGTCAATGAACCGGGATTTTTGATATGAGCCTTAAAATTTATTTGTTACGCCATGGTGAAACAGAACATAGTCAACGCGGTGCTTATTGCGGCGCAATGGATCCGGCATTAACGCCAGAAGGACACCTGATGGCGCAAGCTTTCGCAACAGCGTATCAAGCAATACCTTGGACAGCTATTTACGTCAGCCCGATGAAAAGAACCATCGCCACGGCACAGCCTTTGTGTGATGCAGTAGGTTTGCCCATGCAGCTCAGGGACGGACTTCGTGAAATCGGTTACGGTGCGTGGGAAAACCTCGAACAAGCAGACGTTAAGCAACGCTATGAACACGATTACATCCGCTGGTTGACAGAACCTGCCTGGAATCCTCCGACCAATGGCGAAACAGCTGTTCAGGTAGCCAGTCGCGCACTCCCGATCATCACCGAAATCGAATCCGGCTACCCAAATGGCAATGTGTTGGTGGTATCGCATAAAGCCACGATACGCATTATCCTCTGTAGCCTGATGGGGATTGATCTTGGCCGCTACCGCGATCGTATCGACGCACCGGCCGCCTCGTTAAGTATTGTCAAATTCGATATTCACGGGCCAATGCTGGAAATTCTGGGAGATCGCAATTATATGCCCGCTAACTTGCGCAACCGTGAGGGCACCTGATGCTCGGAAAGACTAAATTTAACGTAAATCTTGCTCCATGAATAAATACCTACTGGTCATCAACGCCGGTTCATCGAGTATCAAGTTTGCTATTTACCAACAGGATGCATCATCAAAACCGTTGATTGCCAATGCGTCCGGACAAATTGACGGTATCGGCAACCAACCCGACTTCAGAATACAAAATCACTTGGGTTTTGTATTAATCAATCGAAAACTCTCTATTAACAAAGCCCACGATCACGCAAGTGCTATCAAGCTCATTCTCAACTGGCTATGGGTTTATTTAGCGGACGGAATCTTGCTAGCAGTGGGACATCGCGTTGTTCATGGTGGCCAACACTACTCGGCGCCCGTACTGATTAACGAAACCGTTCTGGCAGAACTGGAAACCCTCATCCCGCTGGCACCTCTTCATCAACCACACAACCTCGCAACAATCCGTGCGCTGATGGACACCCTGCCCTCGTTACCTCAAGTAGCCTGCTTTGATACGGCATTTCACCGTACCCAGCCTACTGTCGTACAACGCTTTGCCCTGCCCCAACACTTTGTCGATGAAGGTATTCTGCGTTACGGATTCCATGGTTTATCCTACGAATACATAGCCTCCGTACTGCCCACCCTTGACACCGCCCTCGCCGATGCCCGTATTATCGTCGCCCACTTGGGGAGCGGTGCCAGTCTGTGCGCACTTTACAAAGGCAACAGCGTTGCCACTACCATGGGTTTTACTCCGCTGGATGGCTTGGTTATGGGAACTCGTTGCGGCAATATCGACCCCGGTGTATTGCTTTATCTTATGGATCACTACCACATGGACGCCCGCGCCCTAGAGAATCTACTTTACCATCAATCCGGCTTACTGGGCGTGTCCGGCATTTCCAACGATATGCGCACCTTGCTTGCCAGCGACGACCCACAGGCACAGGTAGCCATTGACTTGTTCGTTTATCGAACTGGTCGAGAAATAGGTTCGTTAGTCGCCGCACTGGGCGGCCTTGACGCGCTGGTATTTACCGGCGGTATTGGTGAACATTCTGCTACAATTCGAAGTAGAATCAGCCATCATGCGACGTGGCTGGGTCTTGAGCTTAACGACTCCGCCAATGAAACCGGAGCTTCGTTTATTTCAACCATAGGCTCAAAAGTATCAGCATGGATCGTAGCAACCGACGAAAACATGATGATCGCAAAACATACCCTGCAATACGTCACTTTTTGAAGGTGTTAATGGAAGCGTGTTAATAAATACCACTAATTACTCTCGGATGGGCTTGGGAATAGGGCGATTTTTTTTTAAAACTACGTCCTAACTAAAACCAAGACTTATCCAAACCATGGATAATATTGCCAGCCTGTAACGTATGAGTGACTCGGCCTTTAAATATCCGCCCCCAAAACGGTGTATTAACGCCCTGACTTTTCCAATTATCAGAATTAACTTGCCATTCTAATTCTGGATCAAAAATACACACATCTGCAGCGAAACCGACCGTTAATGCACCGCTATTAATACGAAGAACCCGGGCCGGATTACTGGTCAACGAGGCTATTCCCTGCTCTAAGGTTATGATGCGTTCAGCAACCAACTTAAGCATTAATGGCAATAGTGTTTCCAGCGATGACACGCCCGGTTCTGTTTCGGGAAATGCGCCTAACTTGGCATCTACATCATGCGGTTGATGATCAGAACAAATACTGTTAATCGTGCCGGTGGCTAAACCTTGCCTCAGATACTGTTGATCTGCTTCAGTCCGTAAAGGCGGTAATACATGATAATTGCTGTCAAATGGAATAATGTCATTTTCGGTCAAATGCAATTGGTGAATAGCGACATCAGCACTCACATGCAAGCCGTATTTTTTCGCCTGATAAATTTTAATCACTGAACGCTTACAGCTTAATTGTCCAAAATGCACACGACAGCCGGTCAACTCGACTAACTCAAGACATTGAGCCAAAGCAATGGTTTCCGCAGCTTCCGGAATACTGGGCAATCCATAGCGGGTTGCAAAAGCACCTTCATGGGCACAGCCATTATTACCCAACCAATAATCATTGGGCCGAAACATGACCAACATATCGTGGCTAGCCGCATATTCCAGTGCTCGTCTTAGTATCAGCAGATTCCTCACCGGCTGATTGGCATTGCCAACGGCGATACAGCCGGCTTGCTTAAGCGTTAACATGGCACTTAATTCAGTCCCTTCCAGTTTCTGGGTCAGCGCGGCAATCGGGTAGATTTGCGGGTAATTGGCATTTTTCGCCAACTCTTTAATAAGCTCTGCAACGGCAGGTGTGTCGATAACCGGACTCGTATCCGGCTGCAAACACATCGTCGTAACCCCACCATTTGCAGCCGCAGCCGTTTCACTTTTAAACGTCGCTTTGCGGCTTTGTCCAGGCTCACGCAAGCGGGTACTTAAATCTATAAAACCCGGACAGACTATTTTATGTTGCGCATCAATAATCGTATCCGGCTTAAAACCAGCAGGTTCGTTGGTTACGGAAATAATTTTACCATCAGCGATATAAACACAACCCACGCCGTTGATGTTATTGACAGGATCAATGATGTGTCCCTGTTTAATGTGTATTTGACTCATCAACTAACCCCCCTGTTTCTGCATTGCCATCGCCATAATAGCCATTCGGATGGCGATACCATTGCTAACCTGTTTGAGTATCACCGACTGTGGACCATCGGCGACTTTTGAATCAATTTCAACACCACGGTTAATGGGGCCGGGATGCATAACGATAGCGTCCGGCTTGGCAATTTTTAATTTATCTTCAGTCAAGCCGAAACATTTAAAATATTCGCTTTCACTCGGTAATAATGCCGAGGTCATTCGCTCTTTCTGTAAACGCAACATCATAATGACATCAATATCTTTGAGTCCGTCAGTCAGATTATGAAATACCTTAACACCCAAGCTTTCGACATGCGCAGGCAATAAAGTCTTGGGAGCAATCACCCTGACCTCGGCAACGCCCAAGGTATTTAAGGCCTGAATCTGTGATCTGGCCACTCTGGAATGCAATATATCGCCAATAATAGCCACCCGTAGATTTGAGAAATCCTTTTTTATCTGCCGAATGGTAAACATATCCAACATGGCTTGAGTCGGATGCGCATGTTGTCCATCACCGGCATTAATAACACTGATATGAGGTGCCGTTTGCTGGGCGATAAAGTGAGCAGCGCCGCTAATTGAGTGACGCACTACAAACATATCAACATACATGGCTTCCAAATTGCGTATGGTATCAAGCAAGCTTTCACCTTTGGAAGTTGAAGAAGTCGAAATACTCATACTTAAGACATCAGCAGATAAGCGGTTGGCCGCCAGTTCAAAGGTTGTTCGGGTGCGCGTACTGTTTTCAAAAAACAGATTGACAATCGTTTTTCCCCTTAACAGGGGTACTTTTTTAATCTGATGATCGCCTATGCCAACAAAAGACTCTGCTACATCGAGAATTTCTGTCAACAAACTTTTTGGCAAACCTTCAATGCTCAAAAAGTGCTTAAGTTTGCCTTCCGAATTTAACTGGAGATTTTCACTCATCGCTTATGCTGCCGAGTCTAATGTTTGTAACTGAATGACTAAGGGTTCAGGACCAATTAACTTAATCCGCTGACCTGCATTCAGTGTGATAGTTGCCCCAACACAATCAGGGCACAAAGGAATTTGTCTGCCGTCACGCGCTATCAACACCGCAAGAATGACTTGATTAGGCCGACCATAATCAAAAATCTCATTCAGGGCTGCTCGAATAGTTCTTCCAGTATAAAAAACATCATCTATCAAGATAATATCTCGACCTTCAATTTGCGGTGGTAGCTGACTAGGCTTTACATTTGGATTAACACCTATTTGCGAAAAATCGTCCCTATAAAAAGAAATGTCCAGCAATCCCAATGGCTCATTAATGTTAAGCCGTTGATACATTTGCTCAGCAACCCATACTCCACCGGTCCGAATACCTATCATGACGGGGTTTAGTAACTGCCTTTCAATAATCGTACGTTTTAACTCGACTTCCAGTTTATTGAGTAAATCGTGTATTTCTAGCACTTATTAATCCTTATTTTTATAATCATTTAACCAGGACTGCAAGATGAGTTGGGCCGCTAACTGATCCTGTACCTCCCAAAGTTTACCTGCATTGACACTCACCTCATCAAACAGCATTTGTTTGGCTTCAAATGTTGACAAGGTTTCATCCTGTTTATAAACAGGAAGCTGATAACGGCCTTCCAATTGGTTGCAGAACTTTATAATACGAGGTGTAACCGGATTATCGGAACCATCTGCCTGCCTGGAAATACCAACAACCAAACCGATTGGACGCCACTCTTGTATTAATTTACTGATTATTTGCCAATCAGGGCTTTGGTTGATAGAGCGGATGGTTTGTAATGGACTTGCTGATCCAGTAACTGTTTGACCCACAGCAACCCCTATTTTTTTATAACCGAAATCAAAACCTAGATAAGTATCGGCACTGGTTTTTGTTAATAATGGATCTTGCATGATTTATAGTATTTTTATGAAGGGCTCAACGGAAGGTAACAAAATTTTACTAAAGTCACTTTATCTAACCATGACCAGCCTGAGTTGTTAATTGATTAATATCAACGCCAATTTGCTCGCCTGCCTTCTGCCACCGATTCTTAATAGGGGTATCAAACAAAACATTTTTACTATAAGGCGTGTTTAGCCAAGCATTCGCTAATATTTCCTGCTCTAATTGACCCTCACTCCAACCAGCATAACCTAAAGCCACCAGATACTGCTCAGGCCCTTTACCAGCGGCAATAGCTTCAATAACATCACGCGATGTGGTTAAGGAAACAGATTCAGAAACGTCCATAGACGTATCCCATCCACCACCAGCGGTATGGAGGACAAAGCCACGATCTTTCTGAACAGGGCCACCTGAAAAAACAGCTACTTCTGAGGCAACCGGTGAAGTGACGCGGATATCCATTTGCTTAAAAATCTCACCCAATTTCATTTCCGCCAACCTGTTTATGACAATACCCAAAGCACCAACTTCATTATGTTGACACAAATAAGTAACAGAATGAAAAAAGTTAGGGTCAGTTAAACCAGGCATGGCGATGATAAACTGATTATTAAAGTAAGTAGCTTTATTCATGAGCCTTAGTATCAAAGGTTATAGTTACTTAAGCAACTATTTATCGTGTGATCAGACCTGATTCATCAGAGAACTTCCATACACGGGTAATTACTAAAACGTCGAGTTCTTTAGTTAAGTCTAGCGGCAATGGAGGAAATGGTGCACTCATACGCACAATTTTTATAGCGGCATCGTCAAGTTCAGGATTACCTGAAGACTTATTAATACGAATGCTATATATACTGCCATCCGCTTTAATACCAACATCCATGGTTAACGTCCCTGAAAAATTTTTCTTAGCCGCCGCTTCGGGATAATTAAGATTTCCAGTTCGCTCAACTTTACTTTCCCAATCTTTCATATATTGCGCGGCAACATATTTATGAGTACTCACCGAATCAACAAATTTTATTTTTGTTTGGTCGGCACTGGGCTGGCTTTGTCTTATTTCTGTACCTAACTGCGCCAATTGTTGCTGTAATGATTCTGCCGTTAATTGCGGTTTTTCTTCAACTTGACTGACCACCGCATCTTTGCTGGAACTTATATCGGTCTTTTTAACCCTTTGTTGAGTGATTAGCTTTTTTGCAACTTTAGGTTGGCTCTCTTCTGGAATCGTCTTTTTAATTTGCTTGGCAGGAGTACTTTCCTTACTGGCTTGCTTTTGTTGAGGCGGCTCCGGCTTTTTAGTTTCATTACCGGCGCCTAGCTGATTTTCCTGCGCTAAAAAATCTGCCTTTTCGGGCGCGTTTTTTAAAGAGGTATTCACCAGTGTAATATCTATCGATTTATTGATTTTCTCTGGCTGAACAGATGTGAAATTTACACCCAATATCAGCGCAATATGAACAACAACTGCAATAAATAATGCGGCCCACATTAAGTTATTACTATTAGGCAAAGAAGTATAAGGGGCGATCATCACCTTATTTTTCATAATTACTGAATGTTTTTTTCAATATGATCCATCAATAGACCCGCTATATTTAGCCCAAACTGCTTATCTAACTCCTGAGCGCAAGTTGGACTTGTCACATTAATTTCGGTCAACTTATCTCCAATCACATCTATTCCAACAAATATAAGCCCTTTTTCCCGTAGCGTAGGCCCTACCTGATTGGCAATCCACCAATCTTGCTCAGTCAACTTACGCCCTTCAGCACGCCCCCCAGCAGCCAGATTACCACGTGATTCACCCTGAGAAGGAATACGTGCAAGTGCATAAGGTACCGCTTCGCCATTAATCAATAATATACGCTTATCTCCATCTCTAATCTCAGGCAAGTATTTTTGAGCCATTACATAGCGACTATTATACTGCGTCATGGTTTCCAGAATTACACTAAGATTGGGATCATCTTGACGCAAATGAAAAATTGAAGTTCCACCCATACCATCTAGCGGTTTTAAAATAATTTCTCCTTGCTCTTGCAAAAAACGCCTGATTCTTGAAGGCTCTCTGGCAACTAACGTTTCTGCACAACATTGCGGAAACCAAGCAGTAAAAAGCTTTTCATTGGCATCTCGCAACGATTGCGGTTTATTGACCACATACACACCCATACTTTCAGCTCGTTCAAGCAAATAAGTGGCATAAATATATTCCTGATCAAAGGGCGGATCCTTACGCATAATAATGACATCCAATTGATCCAAAGGAATGTCTTGCTCAGAATTAAACTGATACCATTGATCGGCATCACGCTGAACAGTTAGGGTTCTGGTTCTGGCGAAAGCCCTGCCATTCCTTAAAAACAAATCATTAAGCTCCATATAATGAAGCTCCCAATCCCTTGCTTGGGCCTCGAGTAACATGGAAAAACTAGTGTCTTTTTTTATATTGATGTGGTCAATGGAGTCCATGACCATACCGAGTTTAATTGGCATTTTTGTTCCGTTTAATGACATAAGAAGAAGAATATTGGTCTTATTTTATAGATTGTTATTTACCTTGAAAAGATTTTTTGGTATAAAGACGGGCTAACTTTTAAATTTAGGCACACCAAGAGGTTAATTATGTCTAGAGTATGTCAAGTAACAGGCAAACAACCCGTTACAGGTAACAACGTTTCACACGCAAATAACAGAACCAAAAGACGCTTCCTTCCCAATCTGCAACATCACAGATTCTGGGTAGAAAGCGAAAATCGTTGGGTTCGTCTTAGAATTTCCACAAAAGCAATGCGTATTATTGATAAAAACGGCATAGATGCAGTTTTAGCGGATTTACGTAAAAACGGCACAAAAGTTTAAGGAGACAGAAAATGCGCGATAAAATTAAACTGATTTCTACCGAAGGCACTGGCCACTTTTATACCACAACAAAAAATAAACGTACAATGCCCGAAAAAATGGAGATCAAAAAATTTGATCCTGTTGTTCGTAAACACGTTATTTATAAAGAAGCTAAAATCAAATAGTCACAAAAACTTTGAAAAACTTCTTGCAAGGTGCTCAGGATAACTACACAAGCTTTTGCTGTAGTTATCTCACTTTACTAGTAAGTCGCATACCCTCATTTTTTCAAACCCTGCTCTAAGCTTCAGATTAAGTTTGACCTAAACATAAAACTTGTCTGCACAGCTCAATCTTCTTCATACCCACTGACTATCTCGGGTTTCACGCATTAAATAAACGGCAAAATAACTAATGACCGCTGCCAATGAAACATAACCTCCAACCCAAGCCAATCCTCCCTCTGTTACTAACCTCTGCGCAATATAGGGTGCAAAAGAAGCGCCAATAATCCCCCCTAAGTTATAAGCCGTTCCAGAGCCTGTATAACGTAAATGAGGAGGAAACAACTCGGGTAACAAAGCGCCCATGGGAGCAAATGTAACCCCCATTAAAAATAACTCCAAAGACAAAAAAGCAGTAATCAAAAGCGGTGACCCTGAATTCAGCATAGGCTCCAAGGCAAAGCCGGATAAGAATGCTCCACTACTAGCAACAAGCAAAACCGGACGACGACCAAAACGATCACCCGCCCAAGCTGAAAGTGGCGTAGCTAAAGCCATAAAGATAATAGCCACACTTAACATTTCAAGAAAATACTGACGCGGTATATTTAAAGTATTAGTACCATAACCTAAAGAAAAAACCGTTGAAATATAAAATAACGCATAACACACAACCATTGCCAGAGCACCCAATACTAATGAGGCACTATGATATTTGAATATTTCTTTAATCGGTAATACTACTCTTTGATGCTGTTGCAAAACTTTGGCAAATATAGGCGTTTCCAACAATGCGAGACGAACATACAAACCAATCATAACCAAAACTGAACTGGCAAGAAAAGGAAGTCTCCACCCCCAATCCTTAAATTCTTGTTCGCTCAAATAATGAACCAGCAGAAAAAAACTACCTGTTGCCAAAAGAAAACCGACTGGCGGCCCCAATTGTGGAAACATTCCATATAATCCACGCTTACCTATCGGGGCGTTCTCTGTTGCCAATAAAGCTGCCCCGCCCCACTCACCACCCAGTCCGATACCTTGTCCAAAACGGCACAAACACAATAAAATTGGCGCCCATACACCTATATCATTGTAGCCGGGCAAACAACCAATTAATGTTGTAGATATTCCCATAACCATTAGTGAAGCCACCAACGTAGCTTTACGCCCGATCCGATCACCATAATGTCCAAATAGCATCGCTCCTAAGGGACGCGTTAGAAAAGCGACAGAAAATGTAAGAAAGGCACTCAACACTTGGGTTGCTTGACCAACTTCAGGGAAAAATACGGGGCCTATAACCATTGCAGCCGCCATACCATAAATATAAAAATCGTAGAACTCTATCGCTGTACCAATAAAACTAGCTAAGGCGATACGTGCAACAGAGGGAACAATGATAGTTTTGGGCATTTTAAACCTACTACTTATGATTAACATTCACTTATTTAAACATATACCTTGAACAGTCACACAACTGAAAACAAAAATGGCCTTGAATTATTCAGATAGCTTAACCCTCAATTTTTAGTTGTTATTAAACCTTAAATATCATCTTGACCAATCATCCTTAAGATTTATTGAATTGCCAAACAACAAGATGTAATGAGTAACTGGTGAGGTTATAAATAGTCATTTAAAAAGCGACTATACTTAAAATATACTAAAATTTAGTGCTTTGAAATCAACCTGTAAGCGACAGAAAAGAAGCAATGGTTACAATTTGAAAGTAGAGCTTTTGTAGATTTTAAAAAGACCAATCTAACACTAAAACCATTAATAAATATGGCCAGAAAAATGACCAAAAGAGGATTATTGATAATCCTCTTTTTCAGTTCTATTTGTTGGCATGTATAATATCAAGAGAAATAAATAATCCTTAACTACGAGATGTAAAATATGTCTAATTTTCCGATCGATCTTGGCGCCTATCAACGCATCACTCTGGACCCAAGTATTAACACCCTTACCGCTCAACAAAAAGAAAGCCTTAAAGCTAATATTCAACTTTGTCGGGATGCAATTGTATTTTTTACAGCTACTGGTGCTGCCAGAGGCGTCGGCGGACATACCGGCGGCCCATACGATACTGTGCCAGAAGTTATGATTATGGATGCTTTATTTCGTGGCTCTGCTAATGGCTTTGTACCCATATTTTTTGATGAAGCCGGACACCGTGTAGCGACTCAATATCTAATGTCTACATTAAACGGTGATCTTCCCGCTGAACGCCTGATGGAGTACCGAGCTGCGCATTCTCATTTACCGGGCCATCCTGAATTGGGCTTTACACCAGGCGTAAAATTCAGCTCGGGTCGTTTAGGTCACATGTGGCCTTATGTTAATGGTGTAGCCATAGCAAACCCACGTAAGGTAGTATTTTGTTTAGGCTCTGACGGCTCACAACAAGAAGGTAACGATGCCGAAGCTGCCCGCTTGGCCGTTGCTCAAGGCCTGAATGTTAAACTGATTATCGATGACAACAATGTTACTATTGCTGGGCATCCTTCAGTTTATTTACCTGGTTGCACAACCGCTAAAACATTAGCAGGTCAAGGTGTAACCGTATTAGAAGGCGACGGCGAAGACCTTGATGATTTATATAAACGCATTTGCTTGGCTATTAACACTGACGGCCCCGTTGCAGTAATTAACCATCGTCCAATGTGCCCAGGCATCGTTGGTTTGGAAGGCTCAACTCACGGCCATGACGTAATATCTGTAAAAGTAGCTGTTGAATATTTAGAATCACGCGGCCAACAAGCTGCAGCTGATCATCTTAAAGAAATTAAAGCGCCCAAAAATGATGCTGTATTCTTGGGTTCAAGCGATAAGTGGGATGCCAACCGCAACGTTTTTGGAGATGCTGCCGTTGAGATTCTTGGTCGCTTAAGCGAAGCTGAACGCTTCGAAAAAGTTCGGGTCGTTGATAGCGATCTTGAGGGTTCTTGTGGTCTGTTCAAAATTCACGCAGCTTTTCCTGAAGTATTTATCTCATCTGGTATTATGGAACGTGGTAACTTTTCAGCAGCGGCAGGTTTTGGTATGGAAGCTGGAAAACAAGGTATTTTTGGAACCTTTAGTGCCTTCTTGGAAATGTTGCTTTCAGAGATCACAATGGCGCGTTTAAACAACTCAAACGTCCTGAGTCATTTTTCGCATTCCGGTATTGACGACATGGCTGACAATACTTGCCATTTCGGTCTAAACAACATGTTTGCTGACAACGGCTTAAGTGACGGCTATGCAACCAACCTATACTTTCCGGCTGACCCGCTGCAAATGAAAGCCTGCTTGGAAACTATTTTCTTTAACCCGGGCTTACGTTTTGTTTTCTCAACCCGTTCTAAAGTACCAACTATTTTAAATACTGACGGCGAAGACTACTTTGGTGGTAACTATAAATTTGTATCCGGCAAAGATGAAGTTATCCGTGAAGGTACTCATGGCTATATTGTCAGCTTCGGCGAATCATTATATCGTGCACTGGACGCAGTAGAACGTCTGAAACAAGAAGGCATTGATGTCGGTTTGATTAACAAACCCACCTTAAATGTTATCGATGAAGACATGATGACCAAAATTGGTAATTCACCTATGGTTTTGGTTGTTGAGTCGTATAACAAAAAAACTGGTTTAGGAAGTCGTTTTGGTTCTTGGTTGCTGGAACGTGGCTTAACTCCAAAATACGCTCACATTGCTACTCATAAAGAAGGTTGCGGTGGTCTGTGGGAACAATTTCCTCATCAAGGTATTGATCCAGCAGGCATCATAGCTAAAACAAAAGAACTTTTGAAAGTTTAAGTTTAGCCCAGCCCGCAAAAATAGACATTTTAATGTCTAACCCCTCTAAAATCATTTTGATAGATAAGGGGTAAAGTATAAAAAGCCCTTGCCATTAAGACAAGGGCTTTTTTATTGTCCAGAATTTTTATCCGCTTTTAAATCTGTTAATTTATTCACGTTACTTATGCTAATAAAATCCAAATTTCCACTTTATATTCAAGTTGTTATCGGGGTTGCTATTGGCACAGCGCTGGGCGTGTTATTTGGTACAGAATCTTATTTTTTGGGCTTGCTAAAAAATGAAACCTTAGGGCAATTAGGCATGTTGGTCATACGCTTATTAAAAACCCTGGCCACACCGCTAATCTTTCTGGCTATTTTAGATGCCTTAATCAGTTCCGACATCAGCTTTCGCCATGGAGGTCGACTATTAGCCATTTGTAGTGTTAATTTAATGGTAGCTATGCTGATCGGCTTAACGATTATGAACGTCTTTACACCCGGCGAGTCGTGGAGTGGCCATATTCAGGAAATGTCAGCGCATTTGCAATCCGAAGTTGCTAAAACCCAGATTAAAACTGCACCAGAAGGTATTACGCTAAATCCATTAAAAAATGTTGCAGGTTATATTCCCGAAAACATAATAGATCCATTTGTTAAAAATAACGTAATTTCGGTAATTTTATTAGCCTTATTCATGGGCAGCGCCTTGCGTTATATCAAACAAAATCCCTTTGTTGGCGATAATACCGGAATTGATTTGTTAGTTAAATTAATCACTGCTGGTTATCAGCTTATATTGCAAATGCTGGCTTGGGTTATCTTGGCTATTCCTGTGGCCATTACCGGTGTAGTCGCACAGGTCGTAGGCAAATCGGGTTTAAGTGTTTTTACCCTGTTAGCTGTATTCTTGATCACCTTATTAGCGGGTTTATTAATTCATTGTTTGATCTATTATCCATTTATGGCCCGTTGGTTCGGAAAAATGCCGGTAAAACGTTATTTAGGACAGGGTATGGATGCCATTGTCATGGCATTTTCAACCAATAGCAGCTTAGCTACTGTACCGGTAACCCTAAGTTGTCTAACGGAAAAAATGGGAGTTTCAGAGCGTTCAGCACGTTTATCAGCTTTAATTGGAACTAATTTAAATAATGACGGGATTATTTTATACGAAGCCATGACCGCAATATTCCTTGCCCAAGCCATTGGTTTTAATCTCGATTTAACACAACAATTATTAATTGTTGCGGCCTCGGTTATGGTTGGAATTGGTGTTTCTGGTATCCCGGAAGCAGGTTTGATAGCGTTGCCATTGGTGTTGAGCACCATTGGCTTATCAGAACAATTGATTGTCATGATTATTCCACTTATCGCTACAGTTGACTGGATAATCGCCCGTTGCCGTTCCGTAGTCAATGTCATGAGTGACATGTTGGTAGCCATTTTATTGGATAGGCTTGAAGAAAAACCGAAAATATTACCTCATGATAATGCTGTGGTTTGATGACGCGTCGCAAAAAGACTTGAGGTTAGGATTGTAATTCGGATTTGGATTTACCATTAAAGACAACCAATGTCTATAGTAGCTATTGGACTTCTCGCTTTTACCCGCTATTTTTCGGGACTCATTCTGGACTGCGAAGAGTATAAACCCACCAAACGACTGATCATAATGGCCAAATAAAGCTGACCGGTGATGGCTTCAAAAATAGAAAGTGCTCGTGCAGCTCTCGTTAGTGCAAGAATATCGCCATAACCAACCGTGGTTAGCGTTACGAAACTGTAATAATTAAAATCGACCAAATCATCAGTCACATTTTCGGTAATGTTAAAAGAACCGGGATGAAAAATTTGCAAAAAGAAATAAGCATAAGCCCATACTATTCCGAGCAAGATATAGGCACATGCAGCCGCCATGATCAAATCTATCGTGACTTCATTTTCTTTCTGGATATGAGTCAAAATCATGGTTAACATTTGAACGAGAAAAACTGCACTCACCACTAACTTAGCTTTATCAATAATTGGAATTCGCATGCTGTAATGGAGCGCACTTAAAATAGTAATAGCTCCAACCAGTAACAAGGAAATACGCAACTGCTTAGGTTGCTCACTGATAGCATGAAGACCGGACATTAAAGCACAAGCAAAGAAAATATCTGCGCTCATATCCGCCCAAATACGCTCGCCTATCCATTCATCCAAGAGTGGCCTAAGACCAATCAACATCAAAAGCGACCATAGAAGAAATTTGAATCGACCAATCTCACGCCCACCTATAAAAACTATTGATTTTTTACTCATGATTAAACAGGCACAAAATCACTCACATTATCAATTTGGAAACCACCATTTCTTAACATTGTCTTGTCCTGTACAAACAAATTAAAGTTGCTGAGGTTCCATAACTAACCCCTAATGGCTAAACTATAGCTTCTTAATTAGCTTTGAATTCTGATTTATTTAGTGGTTGCCCCAATCTACCCAACCCATTTGGGCGGAAACCAGCACAATGATACCGAAAGCAATCCGATACCAGGCAAACACGGTAAAATCATGTCGGCTAATAAAACGTATCAATCCGCGTACAGCAATAAATGCACTAATAAAAGACACTGTGCCGCCAATAGCAAATAAAGCAATATCATCTAAACTGAACAAATCACGATTCTTGTAAACATCATACAAAGTTGCAGCAAACATAGTGGGGATAGCGAGGAAAAAGGAAAACTCTGTTGCAGCGCGACGGGATAACCCAAAAAACAGTCCTCCGATAATAGTTGCACCTGAACGTGAGGTACCTGGAATCATTGCTAACGCTTGCGCAAAACCGACCTTTAAGGCATCACGCCAAGTCATATCATCAATCGATTCAGCGTGAACAACATGCTGACGACGCTCCGCCCATAAGATCAAAAAACCACCTATTATAAATGCTGATGCTACAACAAAGGGATTGAACAGATAATGTTTGATTTGTTTTAAAAACAAAAATCCCAATACAGCCGCCGGCATAAACCCAACCATCAGGTTAACAGCCAACCGCTGAGATACTGATTCGGAAGAGATACTGGCCAATGTATGTGTCAATCGCGCTCGATATTCCCATACTACCGCCAGTATAGCGGCGAACTGGATGGCAATTTCAAACACTTTACCTTTATCGTCATTAAACCCCAGTAATTGTCCAACCAAAATCAAATGGCCCGTAGACGATACAGGGAGAAACTCGGTCAACCCTTCAACTAAACCGAGAATTATTGCGTGTATCAACAAGGTTGGATCAGCCATAAATTGATTGTTTATTTGTTAAAGATTAAATGTCTCGTCACATCTATTCTTGATTGATTAGTGCAACCGTAATAACAACCTGATCGTTCAAATTTAACGCTTCATTGAATCAAAAAATTCAGCATTAGTGTTAAAATCTTTAAGTTTTCCTAGCAAAAACTCTGATGCTGCAGTCTCATCCATGGGCTGAAGTATTTTGCGCAAAATCCAAGTTTTTTGCAAAGTATCCGGATCAACCAGATATTCTTCTCTACGTGTGCCAGAACGATTAATGTTAATCGCAGGATAAATTCTCTTTTCAGCAATTTTTCGATCCAGATGCAACTCCATGTTGCCTGTGCCTTTAAACTCTTCATAGATAACCTCATCCATTCTTGAGCCGGTATCAACCAGAGCTGTAGCTATAATGGTTAAACTGCCACCTTCTTCTATATTTCTTGCCGCACCAAAAAATCGTTTTGGCTTTTCAAGTGCATTGGCGTCAACCCCCCCTGTTAGTATCTTGCCTGAAGAAGGAACAACAGTATTGTAGGCTCTGGCCAAACGTGTAATAGAGTCTAACAAAATAACTACATCGTGTTTATGCTCAACTAAGCGCCTTGCTTTTTCAATAACCATTTCAGCTACCTGTACATGTCGGGTTGCCGGCTCATCAAAAGTACTTGAGATAACCTCGCCACGAACACAGCGTTCCATCTCAGTTACTTCTTCAGGACGCTCATCGATTAATAATACAATGAGGTAGCACTCTGGATTTTGTTCTGCAATGGCCTGAGCCAAACTTTGAAGAATCATTGTTTTACCAGCCTTAGGCGGTGAAACGATTAAGCCACGCTGACCTTTACCGATGGGGGCAATTAAGTCTATTATTCTGCCGGTTAAATCTTCACTGGTTCCATTACCTTGCTCAAGAACAAAACGTTGTTTTGCAAATAAAGGAGTCAGGTTTGAGAAGGTAATTTTATTTTTGGTATTTTCTGGTGGCTCAAAATTAATCTGATCAACTTTGAGCATTGCAAAATAGCGCTCATTGTCTTTAGGTGGTCTGATTTTTCCGGTTATGGTATCGCCTGTTTTTAAAGAAAATCTTCTGATTTGACTGGGTGATACATAAATATCATCTGGTCCGGCTAAATAAGAACAACCCGGTGTTCGTAAAAAACCAAATCCATCTTGTAAGATTTCAAGAACGCCATCACCAGAAATATCGTCACCAGCTTTTGCTTGTTTTTTTAGGATTGCAAAAATCAAATCCTGTTTTCGTGATCGGGCAACATTTTCAAGCCCAAGGGACTCGGCAATTTCAATAACTTCACTTATTTGTTTTAGTTTTAATTCGGTAAGATTCATAAAAAAGGCAACTCGAAGAAATGTCGCTAGGACTTAAAGCCATAACAACTGGGGTAGGATTTATATTCAGGGGTTTAATAATCGAACGATGTGATTGGGCGCGTATGATTAACGCTACTTGGCAGTATAGCTGAACTATTCAGACCCGTCCATCTTTTGTGACAGATCTGAATAAACTCGATGGGCATTTTTTAAATATTGCTATCAATAAACTTGGCAAGTTCTGATTTTGTTAATGCACCTACTTTAGTGGCTTCAACTTCTCCGCCCTTAAATAGCATGAGTGTTGGGATTCCACGTACGCCATAAAATTGTGGTGTCTGAGGATTTTCATCTATATTAATTTTAACTATAGTCAATTTGCCCGCATATTCTTCGGCAATAGCATCCAAAACAGGTGCAATCATTTTGCAAGGTCCGCACCACTCAGCCCAATAATCAACCAGTACAGGACCATTTGCTTTAATTACCGTTTCATTAAACTCACTATCACTTACATGAAGGACTGAATCGCTCACACTATATCTCCAAACATTAAAAACTAAAACTATAGGAGGGATAGCGCTTCTAGTCAACCAATTTCAATCAAATCCATTTTTGCGTTATGCTATACAACTATGAATACATCCCATTTAACAAAAACTCGCTTTAGCAACCTTGAATTGTCTGACTGTATTTTGCACAGTTTAAACGATGCCGGTTTCACCCAATGCACACCCATTCAAGATAGAGCATTGCCCTTATTATTAAGAAACAAAGATATCGCAGGACAGGCACAAACAGGTACGGGTAAAACAGCCACCTTTTTGTTGGCAACTTTTCAACACTTAATCAACAATGGATTTGATAAGGATATTGAAGATACAAGCTTAAAATGTGAAATAGCAGAGCAAGACAAAAAACCATTTGTCGTTGCTCTTCCTAAATCTGCTACAAAAACGTACCCCATAAAAAATCCCAGAGCCATTATTCTTGCACCAACGCGTGAACTAGCTATTCAAATTCATAAAGATGCGCTCCTGCTAGGTAAACATCTTCAACTAAAATTTGCGTTAATATACGGCGGCACTGACTATCAAAAACAGTTGGATACTATAAAATCCAATGTTGATATTATCATAGGCACGCCCGGCCGTATTATTGACTTTTACCGACAAAATGCGTTTACACTTGATAATGTACAAGTTACGGTAATGGATGAAGCTGACCGCATGTTTGACTTGGGCTTTATAAAAGACATCCGCTATTTACTCAGACGCATGCCAATCCCTGAGCAACGCTTAAATATGCTGTTTTCAGCGACTTTATCCTATAAGGTAACTGAACTGGCTTATGAACATATGAACAACCCTGTATTGATTCATATCGAAACCGAGGAAGTCACATCTAAAGCCATACAGCAAACTGCTTATTGTCCAGCTAACGAGCAAAAACTACCTTTATTAATCGGTTTATTAAATCACTATCAACCACAACGCAGCATTATCTTTGTCAATACAAAACGCTGTGCTGAACAACTGGATGATACGCTAAACGCAAATGGCTATAAAACAGCGGCTCTAAGTGGTGATGTACCCCAAGAAAAACGTCAGCAACTATTAAGTGATTTTCAACAAAACAAAATAACCTTGTTGATAGCTACTGACGTTGCGGCAAGAGGCCTTCACATTGCAGATGTATCTCATGTTATAAATTATGATTTACCCCAAGATGCAGAAGATTATGTCCATAGAATCGGTAGAACCGCGCGTTTCGGTGCCAGTGGCGAAGCTATCAGTTTTATTTGTGAGCATTATGCTTATTCAATGCCAGATATTGAAGATTATATTGGTCAAAAAATCCCTGTTAATGTGATCACAACTAATCTTTTAGCTGATATTATCAGGCCTGAAAAAAGACTACTAAAACCTAAAGCCGAGTATCAAGGTAAGCGTCCTAACCAAGACAAAAACCATAAACCTACAAACCGATCATAAGTTCTCTAAAATCTTCAATCGCTGAATAGTCAATGACAGTTTTTTTAGGCTGACTGCTATCGGGCTTACTCACAGAAATTAAGTGTGCTATACCAAACAACTTGGCAGCATTCAATACTGAAAAACTATCGTCAATCAATAAAGTGGTTTTTTTATTAAAGGGATATGACTGCTCCAAAAGCTGCCAAAAACGGCTATCTTCTTTAGGAAACCCTAAATCATGAGAGCTTATAATTGTATTGAAAAATGGTTGTAAACAGGTTGTTTCCATCTTTAAATCCAAACTGTCACGATGTGCATTAGTTACTAACATAACCTTTTGCGAGGACTGCTGTAACTTTTCCAAAAACTCGATGACGTGCGGTAAAACAGCAATCAAGCCAGAAATTTCACTTTTTAAACCAGCAATATCCAACGCTAAAGCATCGCTCCAATAATCAAGACAATACCACTCCAGCGTACCTTCCATACTTTTAAATTGTGGCTCTAATTGTTGTTTTGCCAGGTTTATGCTTATGTTATTAAGCTGTGCAAATTTTAACGGCACAAACTCTTTCCAAAAGTGATTATCAAAATTCAAATCAAGTAAGGTTCCATCCATATCGAGTAAAACAGTATCAATTTTTTTCCAATCAATCATCATAGTGCGTTATATTTGTCTAAAATAACTCATAAAATAGCACAATGCCTGACAAACCGATCATTCTTAACAAAACTACGGTAGCAAAAAGTCGTTTATTCCGTATCGAATCACTGGATATACAATTCAGCAACGGTGAACTCCGTAATTATGAGCGGTTAGCTCGTGGTAACCCCGGCGGTGCCGTTCTAATAGTACCCATGCTTGATAATGAAACAGTATTGTTAATAAGAGAATATTCAGCAGGTGTTCACCGTTATGAGGTAGGCTTACCTAAAGGTAAAACAGATGTAAATGAATCCTTTTTAGAGGCTGCCGATAGAGAACTTAAAGAGGAAGTCGGATTTGGTGCAAGACAACTTCATCATTTAAGTTCTTTCTCATTGGCTCCCTCTTATCTGGAACACACAACAGAAATAGTAATAGCGCGAGATTTATATCCAGAAAAACTAATGGGCGACGAACCGGAAGAATTAGAAGTAATCCCATGGCAACTTAGCAATATTAACAATTTAATTGCCAGTGGTAAATGTACAGAAGCTCGCTCTATCGCAGCTCTTTTTATGACTATTGAATACTTTAAAAATTTATGACCAAACATGAACTATGGCAGCGTTATCAGGAATGGCTTTATTACAATAGAGACTTAGATTTCTATCTGGATATAAGTCGCATTCGTTTTGATGAACATTTACTGACAACGCTTAAGCCGAAGTTTACAAAAGCATTTAATGACATGAGTGCGCTGGAACAAGGAGCAATTGCCAATCCAGATGAAAATAGAATGGTGGGGCATTACTGGTTACGTAACCCTGATTTAGCTCCAGCCAAGCTTAAAGATGAAATCATTAATAACCTCGAACAAATAGAAGCATTTGTAAAAAAAATACATGCGGGCACCATTCATCCACCACAAGCTCCAAAATTTACACATATTTTGTCAATCGGTATTGGAGGGTCAGCATTGGGCCCTGAGTTTGTAGACGAAGCATTAACTTCGCCTTGCCCTCCACTGACTATTAATTTCATCGACAATACTGATCCTGCAGGTATTGATCTCATATTGAACCGCCTGCAGAGCAAACTCAATACTACCCTTGTTATTGTTACCAGTAAATCAGGGGGCACACCTGAAACACGTAATGGAATGCTAGAAGTCAAACATGCCTTCGAGCAGCAGGGCTTAAATTTCTCCGAACATGCCGTAGCTATCACTATGCTGGGTAGTAAAATGGACGAACTAGAACGTGTTGAGGGCTGGCTGGCTGAATTCCCCATGTTTGACTGGGTGGGTGGTCGAACATCTGAAATGTCATCAGTTGGCTTATTGTCAGCTTTATTAGTGGGAATTAATGTTCGTGAATTATTAGCGGGTGCCAGAGAAATGGATATTGCTACGCGGATTCCGGAAATTAAACAAAATCCGGCGGCTTTATTAGCTCTTTCTTGGTACTGTGCAGGGAATGGTAAAGGTGAAAAAGATATGGTTATTTTGCCTTACAAAGACAGTTTGCATTTATTTTCTCGTTACTTACAACAATTGGTTATGGAGTCTCTAGGTAAAGAAAAAGATCTTGATGGTAATACTGTTCATCAAGGCATTGCTGTCTATGGCAACAAGGGATCAACGGATCAACATGCCTTTGTGCAGCAATTACGTGATGGAGTTGCAAATTTCTTTGCGATATTTATTGAAGTGCTTGAAGACAGAAACGGTCCATCTATCAATGTAGAACCTGAAGTAACATCAGGTGATTTTCTTTCAGGATTTTTGCAGGGTACTCGGCAAGCTCTTTATGACAATAATCGAGATTCTATTACGATAACAATTCCACAAGTAAACTCAAAAACAATTGGAAGTCTTATTGCATTATTCGAGCGTGCAGTTGGTTTCTATGCCTCATTAATAAACGTAAATGCCTATAATCAACCTGGCGTTGAAGCCGGGAAAAAAGCAGCAGAAGCATTATTGGACTTACAAAGAAAAATATTGTCTATTTTGAGAAATACTAATCTGCCCATCAATTTATCTGAACTTACTGAAAAATTAGAGACTACTGATCAAATTGAACATGTGTATAAGATAGTCAGGCATCTTGCCGCCAATAACCGAGGCGTTTATTTACAGGGCAACTTGGGCAACCCGGCAGAACTCAACATCGCTTATCGCCATTAATCATAATCAATGGCAGAATCAACTATAGTAGCGACTTGCGCGGCTAAAGCTGATTCTTACCTCCACAAAGGCTGGCACGCTCGTTTTATTTAAGGCAAAAAAAAACCCAAGCATTGAGCTTGGGTTTTTAAATAAGAGCTTGGCAATTCCCTACTTTCGCATGGCAAACTGCCACACTATCATCGGCGCTAAGCGGTTTCACTTCCGAGTTCGGGATGGGATCGGGTGGTTCACGCTCGCTATGGTCACCAAGC
>Ga0268283_1000473_pt1 | contig 26595 bp, 36 predicted proteins | sample saktaG_13_FD_190140 | JGI IMG/M metagenome (GOLD analysis project Ga0268283, IMG submission 190140) | Saline water microbial communities from Sakinaw Lake, British Columbia, Canada - sak_2013_06_06_36m | ecosystem: Environmental > Aquatic > Non-marine Saline and Alkaline > Saline ... | reverse complement strand
TAAATAGACGCCGTTTTAGAGTTCAAACAACAAACTCAAATCATAACTATATGATTTCACCAAATCTTCTAAAACAAGATTTTCATGCTTCTTATCCAGATGAAATTTATGTTGGAGATATAACTTATATACCAACGAGTGAGGGATGGTTATATTTAGCTACTGTTATAGATTTATATTCTAGAAAAATAGTTGGATGGTCTATGGATGCAAATATGAGAACATCTCTTGTTAATGATGCTTTATTCATGGCTGTAAAACAAAGGAATCCAAAAAAAGGTTTAATCTGGCACACCGATAGAGGGAGTCAATACGCTTCTGATTCCCATAGGGAATTACTTAAAGAATTTGGTATTACACAGAGTATGAGTGCAAAAGGAAATTGCTATGATAATGCAGTTGCTGAAAGTTTTTTCCACTCATTGAAAACCGAATTAACTCATCATATAAAATTTGAAAGAAGGAGTCAAGCTCACCAAGCTATATTTGAATATATTGAAGTTTTTTACAATCGTCAGAGATTACACTCATCAAATAATTACATGTCACCTGTTGACTATGAAAATTATATGTTACAAAAAGAAGTAGTTGCTTAGGTATTTAAAATATGTCCTATTTTGTGTTGACAGATCACAATAAATCCAAGAAGCAAACTTACTCTACCTCTTGTAAAACCTATTAACCATATTGACACAACACCAAGTACGCCAAACATAGCTCCCCCACTAATCATCTCCATTGTCTCACTCATAAAAGCTCCCTCTAATCTTTTGAATTGATGTTATAAACAGGCTTCGTCTGTGAAAAAATTGCATAGGCAACAAACAGTACAACTATTCCAGCAATAGCTATAGGGATATAAAGTATCACCTGTACAATTGAGCCTTGAATCGCAAGTGAGCGGCTTGTGTGTGTAAAGTTATTATGGATTATAAACACTAATATACCAATGCCAACGAGCATAATCACAGCTCCATTTATCCAATCATTAAGCCAGTTATCTTTCATTGCCAAAAAACCAACAAGCATGATTATGTATGATGTAACAAATCCAATAGTATGCTCTGTCGTAAAAAAGCGGTACTTCTCATTTTTATAAGTCTCTTTATTGATCTCTTCAATCAACCCGTAAATGATTAGTGCAGTGATTACAATTCCTATCAAACTAAGTATAAACATCCTATCTCCCTTTTTTTATCTTGTTAAAATATACACCTACAATGTGAAACTATCATTTCGTATAACGAACGTAGCCTCTTTTCTCTTTTGCATCTACAATCGCGTCTATGGACTGCTCTGCTTCCTCTTTTGTGGCAAAGAGCATCTGAATTACACCAGTTGGTCTTTTTGCCTTAGATGAGCCGTATGTTCGAATTAAGAGCCACTCATCAAAGAGATTACAGATGAGCTCTATGGTGTAGTAACGCATCTTAGAATCAACACATCGTGTCATCATCATTTTCATAACTACTTGGTACCACTATTGGGCTGGTCTAGTTTTATATCCTCTGTAAAACTTTGCGAGAGAAGAGACCTTTCATGAATGAGATAGTTTTTATGCTTACAAAAATAGCGACTCTTTACTTGGCGTGTGAGTGTTCCAGAAACTTTGTAATATTTAATACCAAGAAAGCTTTTTGCTTTTATCAGCTCCGCTGGATGCTTACAAAGTAATTCTTCATAATCAAACCCACTCTCTTCATGTTCATTATAAAGAGTCTGCTCTCCCTCAATGATGTAGCACTCTTTACTCTTGTCATAGCTTAGAGTTGCGTTGTGAAATATCTTGTCCTGATTCTCACAGCTCACATAATAAAAACGCTCGCCGATTTGATTGATGAGGATCTCATTATTCCCCTCGCTGATAAAAATTTCCACTTTCTCATATAATATCTCTTCCATTAATTACTCCTCATTTTCAAACGTATACGTGATACATTCATCTAATATCTCTACCCCATAATCTTTGAGCACAATGTCAAAGTGAGACTCAAGTTTCTTTGCTATCTCTGGATTTGTACCTAGTAATGTGCCTCTAGAGCTTTTTATTATTTTTGTCCCAAAGTACTTATAGGTATACAAACATTTTTGCTCGTGGCTTATCGCTACAACCCTTTCGTACTCTTTGACTATTATCATATTTTTATTCATCTCTTGCCCTCCCCTATTTTTAAAAGAACTTCTTCATAAACTTTTTCCAGTGACTGTACTTTTTGTTATTGATGACGATCAAGAGAAACCCCAATATTATAATTACAAAGAATAGTGGCCCTATCAGCTCTTGGGGAGCTGGAATAAGCTCTCCTCTTAACACTAATAGCTTTTCGTCATAGCTCATGGTGTTTATCATCTCTCATTCACTTTAGCTTCTAAGAGATCAAGCCGTTTTTGTATCGCATTGAGCTCATCAGAACTCTCTTGCCCCTCTTTGCAACCACCAAACCCTTCACTTAGAATCATGGCAGTTAAAACTACAGCTGCACATATCATATAGATTTCTGTTGTACTCATTTGGATTCTCTCGCATTCATCTTTGCCAAACGCTCCTCTTTTAGCGTTTGTACCCCATCTTGTAAAGAGTTTATATACTCCTCTATTGCAAGGATTCTTTGTTCTAAATATAAAGCCTTTGCATCTCGTTTGTGTTTGGATTTATAGATCTCAACTACCGCTTGCGTTACTGCCATGATCGTAATACAGATCATTATTATTTCAAATGTACTCATTTAGCTTCTCCCTTTGTTGTATTTGAGCTCTTCTCACATGCTCCCATGTCAATGAGCAGATCCCCTTTAGTAAAACTGTTTGCATTGATCTTCCACCCCTCATTTGGAGAGACAAGATATTTTGTGCTGTATATCAGCGGGGAACTCTTACAGATAAAGCTCTCTCCATCATGAAAGGCTTTTTTCTTTGAGTTATATTCCTCTTCTTTGCTATCCTCATTGAATGGATAGGTCAAGAAGAGTATACAAATTATCAAATACAAAAATAGTATAAATAAAGGAACTAGTGAAGCCTCATCCTCCTCTTGGCTTTTATCTTCAATCATCTGGATTTTTTCTAAACTATCTTCACTCATACTGCCCTACTCCTTCTCACACATATCAGCGCGTATCATCAGACTCTCTTTTACAAAGTAGCTTTTATCCACTTCCCAGCCATCTTTTTTTGAGACCCTATATTTATCACTACGGTTTTCACATATAAAGCTACTCCCATGAGAGAACTCATTTTTATTATCCTCTACACAAGAGGCTTCATGAAGAGGAGCTGCAATATTTATAACAATCAAAATAAGCAATACCCACTCTATTAAATATCCCTTCTCACTACTTTTTCTCTTACCACTAACACTTAATAAAAAAGTAGCTAAGAGCAATAAGAGACTTGTTAGTATCAACTGTGGATCTATAAACTCTAAAGCGTTCATCTTTATTTTTCCACTTGTTTTAGTGTCTTACAATCTTTGAGATCTAATATCTGCTCTTTATTGATGAGATACTCTCCCTTTAAAACAAACCCCTCTGTTTGTTTCACAACTCTTAGTGTTGGCTTTGTACATAGGATCTCTTCACCCTTTAAGAAGCTTTGTTTGGTGTTGGAAGCTATCGTTGAGTAGATATTGCTTACAACTGCGGCTGCCACAAAAAGAAATAACAGATGATAAGAAAATTGCACCGTTTTATTATAGAAAAGTGCATGAATATCAATAAGCACACTGGCAAATCCAATGATGAGAACTGAATCAAATAGCAGCTCATTTGGAGTTAGTGCCATCATCTTCATGCCCCTTTTTCTAGTACTGTTACAACTACGTTATCTACAATCTTCACCATACAGCTATCTATTGAATAGGAGCCATTTCCAAGTTTGGAGTAGTTACATTTTAACTCTTCTGTGAGGATCTCTTCATAGAGCTTATTGGTATCGAGTTTATAGACTCTCTCCAAATAGCGTAGTATTGCATGCTCACTGATTATGATCTCTTTGCTTCCCTCTTTTATACTACTGAGCTCCTCTTCATATTTTTGCAGTTGTGAAAGTTTTTTATTCATTGATTCCCCAATCAATCTCTGCTGGGCTTTAAGATCATCAATCTCAAGTTTGACCTTGGTGATCATCACCTGTAGGTTTTTGATCTTTACCCCATTTAAATGTTTCATTTTTTATTTCCCCCTATTCTAATGTTTGACAATAATCTTCATCGATGGCCTCACCCTTTGCATCTATGAAGTAGCCTCCTTGGTATTCATAACCACGCACCTTTGAAACTACGAACTTTCCACTCTCTTGTACACATAGAATTCGTTTACCACTTTCAAACTCCTCTATCAAAGCTTGATGAGTATAAAAATACCAGCTGCACAGTCCTATACCAACTAAAACACTCACTCCACTTATAGCTCTATGACCTGGTAGATCTGCAATGATGTCAAATGTGATCATTGCTATTGTCAGAATAACTACTATGATATAGATAGTCATTTTTACTTTCTCCTTTTTTTTATTATCAAAAGATAACAGCTCACTACGAAATCATTATTTCGCTACTCCCCCTACCCCTTCACTTCTATCACTCCTATTTTAGATCTCTATAAATAACATATATTATTTATATGACAGTATTATATAATCATATAAATAAAAGCGCAAGTTTTATATATCTATATATTACTAATACATATTTATTAAATAATACATGTTACTATTATTTAAAATTTGTCAAGTTTTTTGATATAAAAAGAGCAAATTCTAAGAGTTCAAGTGGTTTTAGTAACTATTTGAGTATAGTTTGATACAATTTAATAACATATATGTATTTGGATAAAAATGGAAAAACAGAAATTTAATGATCTTCTTAAAAAATCGGGATTAAGTAAGAAAGAGTTTGGAGAGATGCTAGGAACTAGTGGACCTACTATCTCTAATTGGGGAAATGAGGGACGAGAGATTCCTTACTGGGTAGAGTCATGGTTTGTGCTTTACTTTGAGAATGAAAAGTATAAGAAGCTAAAACAAGCGATTCAAGAGAGTGGTGTGTGTGAGGTGCTTTTGGATGCAAAGGAGTGATGGGTAATAAATGAATAATTTTATCTTGTTTTGTTGTTAATTAACTGATCTGTCAACCCTCTATCATACTCAGAATACAACATTCTCTTCGATACATTATTTTCGTACTGAAGTTATGATTATCTGAGGCTGTCAAGAAGAACTTCATGAATTTTGCCGTGCTTATCTTCAATGAGTGCTACATGAATATCCATAAAGATCGTTATAACTTGAACTTGTTCTCCCTTGTAGATACGCGAGTTACATTTATCTTCTTTAGAACTCTCTTTACAGGTGCTGATATTAAAGTTGTTCATTAACTTTTTCCTTAATTAGTAGGACGGCTTTATTTAATCTAGCAAAATCTATACCGACAAGACTATAATAAAATTATCTCTTCTACTTGTTTCAATAATTCTGCAATCTTTTCATGATCCCTAGAGGATAAAGTTTTCATTCGTTTTTTATTCAAAGATTTTGCAATTATTTTAACCATTTCGTGTAAACTACCCTCCCCCGCTTTGTTTTTTGTTTTATCTACATACTCTGCCACTAATTTTATCGTCTCTCTTTTACTCATACTCTCTGCAATAACTCTCTCTAATACAATTCTAAGAATATCTTCATTTTTAGATATTTTTTGAATTGCTTGAGCGTTTGAAAATGAAAGTCTACTTGCACTTAACTCAGATTTAATTAAAGGGTGCATTGATAACATAGATAAACGATTTAGTAATCCACTAATATCTATTTTACCTGTCTTTTTAAGGATATCATTCATTTGTATCCTCTTCTCTTTTTCATCATCTGTAATTTGAATTGTTCCTGCATCATGGTTTTTAAAACGTACTAATAGTTTTTCTATTATTTCCTCAGGTTCGTTCATAGCAACTTTTAAGTAGTCTATTAATGCTAATGTTTCATCATAAACACTAATATCTTCACGCTGCATATTTTCTGTAGCCATTAATAAAATTGCAGTTTCATCAGATATATTTTCTAATATGATAGCTGGAATATTTTCTTTGCCTAGATATTTATACGCTTCCATACGACGATATCCAATAACACGTTCGAAGTCTTCCCCTACTTTTCTTAAAACAATAGGATAAATTAGTCCTACAGCTTCAATTGATTTTGCAAGTTCAATAATTGCTAATTTATCATGCCAACGGCGATCGTGAAACTTTGGAGGTAAAATAGCAGCAATAGAAACTTCAACAACATTAGCAGAGTTTTCTCTAATACTTTCATCAATATTATTTTTTAGTTCTTCTACTTCTTCTATACGCTTTGCTGCTGTTTGAGCTGAAATATTTTTACGTTGTGGTATCTTTGCCATGATCAATTGTCTCCTTTGAGTTTTTCTGTGATAGTTTTTGCTATGGTCTCTAATAAAAGAAGAATATCACGTTTACCAGTATCAAACCCTTCAATATAATCTTGAAGAAAATAACGCACGGCCTGAGCATTCGAAAATACAGTACGATCTGGAATTTCTTCTAGTAATGTTGTTGATATTGCACCGATTGATTTATATGTTTTTAATGACTGTAAGTACGATCCCATGATTTCAGCCAAGGTATCTTTATCATCACGTCTTTGCTTATTATACATAGTAGGCAAAATAAATAGGTGTTTATACGTTTTTTCATAATCACCTAAAACATCATCTAATACTTGTAAAAATCCATTTGCCCCTGCTATAGCATTTGTTTTAGTTTGAATTGTAACAATAAGCGCATCAGATGCTAACAACACATTACGAAATAACGTTGAAACAGATGGGAGAGCATCAATAATTATATAATCATACTCATTTTTAACCTTTTGTAGATATTTATTCAATAACATATCTTTTCCACCACTTACACTCTCTGCTGCAGAAACCATAATATTCCCTGGTGATGGTATAAAATGTAATTCATTAATTGGAACTATTGCTTTTCCATTTTCATCCTTTAGCATCCCAGTAATATTTAGTGGTTCAATTGTTTCTCGCTCAAATATTTTAACAATACTATCTGACTTCATGTAATCTTGGATAAACTGTTCATCAAAATTATTATTTAAATCTATCAACTCAGTTAATGTTGCCTGTCCATCAAAATCGATAAGTAGTACTTTGTGAGTCTTTGCAAATTCTCTAGCAAGAGCCTGCGCCATCGTAGTTTTACCAACTCCACCCTTTTGATTAACTATAGATAACACCATGCCCATACGGTATCCTTTTTATATTATCCACCCGGATAGATAATTTTTATTTTAGCTTTATAACAGTATACCAAAAAAAATAAGTAGTGTGGATTTATTTTTACAATAATTTAAAAAAAATCTTATTTATTCAATTATCTATCCGGATGGATAAATTATAAATATACTTATAAAAATTGAATTATATATTTATCATTGTTGTATCTCTAAAATTAAAGTTGAAAGTAGGGGTATAAAATCCTATTCCAAGTAAATACCCCTAATACTTTAAATTTAATCTTTCTCTTAAAACTAATACCATATAATGACAACATTATTATAGAAAGGTTATATGGTGTTAATTGATGGATAATTATTTTAATCTTGCTATGGAACAAACCCTATTGAGCTCAATAATTTTCGATCCATCTTTGCTACAAAAAATCAAATTAGATCCAGAAAATTTTTATTTTGCAACTCACCAGAATATTGTTAAAGCAATTCTTACTCTACAGATATCCAACAAACCTATTGATGAAGATTTTTTGGCTAATGAATTAAGACGGAACAAAGTATTTAATGAAGCAACAATGCTTTCAATACTTTCAGCAAATCCTACAGCTAATATTGAACATTATTTATTAACTATTAAAAAATTGGCAAAAAAGAGAGAAATCCTACAGTCAATTATTAACCTAAAGCAGCTTTCTGAGGAGGTCGAGGGAGATGAACTTCTTTCTGCTTTTGAATCTACTGCAGAAAAACTCAGAAATGATGAATCTTTGGACGCTTTTACAATTAATAGTATGCAAGATATTAGCAATGAGGAACCTGAGTTTCTTTGTAAAAACTGGTTGCCAATACCAAAAAAAACTATTACATTATTTTCTGCGGGAGGAGGGACTGGAAAGACATATGCTGCTTTACAAATTGCATTACGTTATATACGTGAAAAGGAGTATACAAAGAAGGTTTTCCTTTGGCTCTCAGAAGATCCTGCAGGAATTTCAAAGCAAAGGGCTCAAGATATATGTAACAATGTGCTTAACGATCCTTTTCATAAATATATCAACTTAATTGACATTTCTGATAGTCAAACTTTTCCATTAATGACATTCAAATCTTCTGGAGAAGCAATTGTTAAACCTGAGTTTTATCAAATGAAAAATAAACTCAAAGAGTATGAACTTATTATTATTGACCCACTCATTGGATTTTTTACTGGTGATGAAAATAACAATGCTCATGCTAGACAATTTATGCAATTATTTACACAATGGGCAGCAAAAGAGGGCAAAACAATAATTTTTATTCATCACAGTTCAAAAGGGACTAGGGTAGGGAATGAAAGTAAAACCCGTGGAGCTTCTGCTTTTGTTGATGCTGTAAGAGCTGTTTATGAATTTGAAAAAATAAAGCCTAAAGAAAATTCGGACATGGATACATTTGATGAATCTCTTCGTCGTGTATTACTAACAAAAGATAATTATGGTGCATATAAATTTTTCGGGTATCAACAAGACATAAAGCTATTTCCATCAAAACCTCTTAAAGTTGTACATTACACTGAAACAAAACAACTTCCAGAAAATACTAAAAAAAATAGGTTCATCAAAGAAAAAGCATACCCTTCTAGAAAGAGCAATCAACCTCTTGGCGCTAGAATACGCATTGTTGATATTCCTTCTGAACTAGAACCTACTCCAGAAGAACAAGTTATTATTGATAAAAAAATTAAAGCTGCAACTGCTGCTGGCTTAAAATTTGAAGACTAGCAGGGGAGGGGAGTTTATGTCAGACAACGAATCGAATGAACTTAGTTTATCAATTATGGAATTTATCAATTCTGCACCAAATATTAATCGTGCATGTTCATCACTTTTAGAAAACTCTTCATCAATTTTTCTTCCTTTTAAAAGAATTGAAAATTCTGATATTCATAAACGCTTTATAAAAAGTAATCAAGTACTTGAATTAGAACATAATCTTTTTGGTCGTCTCCAAGTTCGAGCGCGTCTCTTAGGACAAATTCATAAAGATATTCTCGAAGTTTTGTTAACTGGAGAAAAAGTATTCAATAAAAATGATCGTCGTTTTAGTGTAGAGATGTCTGCTTACCAAATATTAAAACGTTTAGGTGTTACAACATCAAACAAAGAATGGCTCTCTAATAAAATAAATGAAATTGCGGAGTGTCGTATTCGCTTCATAAATGATGATGGAGATGATTTTTCATTCGATTTCATTGATACTGTAACGGGTATTACAAAAAAAGATGAAAATGGTAATGCAATTAAATCTGGTGAAAAAACTATAAAAGTTGTATTTTCAGAAGCTTATACAGCCTTTTTAGCTCGTACTGAAATATTAGACTACTCAAACTATATTGATGATATTGTTAGTATAGATAATACATTTGTTAAAGCAGTGGTACGATATATGCTTATCAATAATGGTAAAGACTCTAAAATCAAAATTAGTAATCTTATTGATAAACTTCAAACAGACAAAATTATGTCACATATTGAACTTGAAAGAAATATCAAATTATTAAAAAGTAGTGACATACAAGAACTCCTTAGAGTTAAATTTGGAATAACATTAGTTGGGGATGAAACACTTGTTTTCAACGAAATAGAATCAAAATCTCACTACTACATCAAACCCCTTCCATTTATAGAAGAATAATTTACCTCTAATACTATATGGTATTAGGAGTATTATATAAATAAACCCCTAATAAATCAATTTCTATACCCAATTACCTTAGAATATTAGAGAAATTTAAAATATAAAACCTCTAATACCCTATATTTTAAGCGGATATACCCCTAATACCTTAATTTCTGTGTATTAACTGATGTTTTACAGAAGTTATTAATCAAATATATTTAAGAACATACCCCTAATACCTTAAAAATTAATATGCCGGTGAATATTCCGTTCCCTAATACTCTACTTGCTGAATTAAAATACCTCTAATACCCTAATTTTCAATCCTCTAATACCTTAATTTATACTCCTAATACACCAATTCGAACCTCTAATACTCTTTAATATACCCCTAATAAGCGGGTATTTGGGGTACCCTATACATTGTATATATTTGTATACAACAAATACATAAAATATAAATGCGTGTTTAATCACGCATATATAAATATAAAAACAGGAACTAGCTTGACATACTCCCCATGCCTAAAGACAGGGGATTTTAGTATCAACAAGACTAGCCTACTTTCGTAGGTCTTAGAGTCTCTCCTCTAAGAGTTGATATCCTAACTCTTGTAAAAATGCTTTTTACATAAATTGTCAGCTTAGTAATTATTTTTTGTATAATTCAGTAAATTTAAAAGGAACTATTTTAATGCCATTAAAAATTTTACTTCTCTCATCTATAATTACTTTTTCACTCTTCGCATCTCCAACAAGCTGTGCTAATATCTATCTTAACAATGATGCACCTGATATCATCAACACAAAGCTCACCAAGTCTACAAAAGAGCTTTGCTATAAAGAGTTTGCAGTGATGCACTCAGGAGTCTCTAAAACACCTCTATGGAGTGCAGAACACCTAACACGTAATACGCTTAGTGGTAAAGCAGATAGAAGTAATGATTTTCATGCAGAAGAGAGATTATCTCATGATGAAAGAGCAGAATTAAATGACTACGCTCATACAGGATATGATAGAGGGCATATGGCACCAAGTGCAGATTTCATAGATCCTCAAAGTAATCAAGAGTGTTTTACTTTAGCTAATATGGTTCCTCAGATTCATAATAACAATGCAGGAATATGGTCACATATTGAAAGTGCCACTCGTTACTTGACTAAGAAAGTAGGGGAGGTCTATATTATTACAGGCCCAATCTATGCAGGTAGCAATGTTCAACGTATAGGTGGAAGAGTCTTAGTACCTACTAAAATTTTTAAAGCTATATATGTTCCATCGAGCGGGCAGGGTGCTGCATATCTTACAGATAATATTGAGGGAAATAATTATCAAGTTCTCTCTATCGCAGAGATTGAAAAGCTTACAGGTATCAATCTTTTTCCAAAGATGAATCAAGGAGCAAAACAACATGCAATGGAACTTCCTATAATCAAAGGAGCTACTCAACTGCCATATCAATTTCAAGGTGGAGTAGATATTGCACAACAGCCAACAACTAAGTCAACAGGCTTTTTAGATAAACTAGAGAGAAAAATACATAACTTCAATAAAGGGTATTGATATGCCAAATAATAAAAAAGCTTTCATGGCTTATCAAAACGAATCAGATAGCCTGACAATAGGAAAAGAACTTACCGTAGAAAATAGACTAGATAGAATCTCTATCTATGGCTCTGTAGAGTTAACTAAGGATAAAGAGGGCCTCCGCTATGCCTATGAGCTTAAACGCATCGTAGATAGTGCTATAGAGGCTCTAAAGGGTAAAGATTTACCAGATCACATTGAGATTAAAGCAATTGAGAGTGTGAATAATCCGTTTGCGTAAAAGATAATCCATTTCGTCTCTTTTAAATCTTTTTAGCTTCTTGAAGCTTACTGCACACCTCTGACATTACCAGTTCAAGCTTTTGCGCTTTTTCATAGTAGTTTAAAAAAGGTTCTACCCAGCTAGGAACTGCGACAGGTTTATTATCTCTCATAGCACCCCAGTTTAAAATAGTAGGGTAGGGTACTCCTGAAATTTCTGAGAAATCTTGCTTATTTATTTCTATTGATTTGAGCCGATTGTTAAATTCTTCTTTTGTCATATATATCCTTAAAATTGTTTATCACGACATATTATAGTAGAAAATATCTCAAATCACGCTTTCATAACTTGCGCTAAAATGTGAAAGACAATATAATACTATATTATTTAAATCAAATCACATTAAAGGATGACCCATGAAAAAGCAAACATCACATCACTCAGAACATAAATACGCATTGATAGTTCTTACAGTTGAACTATTTGTGAGTATTTCTCAAGCTTTGCCAATGTTACAAAGTATGTGGAAGTAGTAAGCATGAAAAATAGATCCTATGATAAAGCACTCTATAGACTTATTTCAATTCTTGGAATGCTTTTAAAAGACGAAAAACCTACAATCAAAGAGCTCTCAGAGGAGTTCAATGTATCAATACGAACGATACAGATAGATATCTATCCGCTTTGATATCTAAAAAGATAGCTTAGGTCGGCTTGTACTATGTGTTGACTTTAATGCAACACACTTAATCACTCATTTTAAAAACGTTCAAAGAGATTGTTTCATAGATGCTAGATTAGACACTCACACAATACGAAACAATGAGTTCGCCGAGTAAGAGTATATTTTTTATATAAGAGTCAGATACAGGAGAAAGAGCAGATGCAGTTTTACACAAGAGATGGCAAACTCTTTGGATCATTATCTCGATAGATTGGCAGATCATGAGCTCCAAAGAGTAGTCATCATCAGTGATGATAAACCACAAGCAGTGCTTATATCCATAGAAGAGTATGAGATACTAAAAAACTTTAGAGAAAAAATATCAGAGGAGATTTTATGAGTGAAACAATGGAATTGATATCAGGGGGAGTATTGTTTGCAACACTGGGCATGGTCTCTTTGTTGATCATTGGCATAACAAGAGGCATGGCTAGTTTAATCTTAGGTTTTATAGTAGTAACACTCATCATCAGCATGATCTTTGGTGTTAAATATATTTTTTTAAACGCTCTCTTTTTTGGACTTGCAGCTATGTCCTATACAGGAGTGGTTTTATTTCGAAGAGTCTCTCGATGTTCTAAAGAGCTTCAAGAAGCGATAGAGCAGGAGAAAAGAGAGAAAGAGGAAAGGAAGTGAAGAAGCCAAAAATATCAATAGAGGACTCTCAAAGAGTTAAAGGCATAGTTTGCTTGCCACTAGAGAAGAACTCTTTAGCTGAAAAAGTCACAACAACAAGAGAGGGAGAAAAATAATAGATGCAATTGATAGATTATATTGCACTCCCGATGATCTTTGTTGGTGGAGTTTTTCTTATTGGAATGTATTTAGATAGAACGAAGGAGAAGGAATAGATATGAACACAGAGGAGGGTTGTAATATTATTTTAAATAATCAAAAATTTTTGTCGTGTAACTAAACCCCAGTAAGAATCTAAGTATTGATCTTCTACATAGGTTGTATCGTTATATTGACTGATTGTTTTGCGCCAAAAAAGTGTGGCATATTGCGCTTGTATAATTTGTTTAATCTCCCAATTTCCAGGGTATATTTGCCATAATTTATGCGCAAAATTTTTGCCAATACCATTTTTTCTAAAATAGGGAACTACATAAAATTCACACATTTCATAGGAATTCTCATCTTTGAGTGAAACAGCTGCAAGTCCCGCAGGTATATCATCGATCGTTAAGATATAACATTGAATAGAGTCTCCTGGGTATGTATCGAGTTCGAAGATTCCAGATGCATTTGGCATTTTTTGCGTAAGTGATGAAAATTCAGCTTCGTAGCATTGCGCAAGATTTAAATATATTTGGATGTTGTTATTAGATACAGATATTATTTTCATGACACTTTTCCTCAAATTTTTTTTCATTATCAAAATTACACTCCACGTGATTGTATCTGCTTCAGTTTCCTTAGCATCATCAACTCCAAATTGTTCTTTAGAAAGTATCTCCCTTAGTCACTTTAAATTTAATAATATAAAATTCATGTCTGCTACCATCATCTGTAATGCCGCACAAAGGTACGAAAATTCCAATGCTGTTTTAATAGTATTGAGTGAAACCTTTTATCTGACTAAAATACCACTGCATTTGTGAAAATATCATACAATTACAGAAAAAGGAATGGGCCATAAAATACATATTTCTGATGTTTATTTTGAGTTCTTTAGCAATGGCACAATATCAACAAGTAAAAATTGGAGAAATTAGTAAAAAATATAGTGATTCATTGAGTCAAAAACAGCTTTATAATCTGATTCAAGAGATAAAAGTACAATTTGATAAGCAGCTTGGTTATAGTGCTTTTGAATACTCTCAAAGCGGTCTTCCAATCGATATTTTATATGTCAATGAATCTCAAAAACGAAAAATACTCAAAAGGTATGAAGAGGAACTAGTTTCTATTCAAAAGCAAATAGAGCAATTAGATACAAAGATAGCTGATGAAAGAAGTTTTCTCAATCAAAACGATGAACCCTTAAATGATGAAGCAAAAAGTTTAAATAAATCTGTTGAGGATCTCAATAACTACATTGCAAAAACAAATTCTACTATTTCATCCATCTCAAAAGAGCAGTATGAAGTGATCAAACAAAAAGTAGCTACCCAGCAGTCAAATATAGAGAAAGCCAAAAAGATATTTGATGCAAAGAGAGCAGGTCATAACAAAGATCTACGAGAGTTAAATCGTATGATCAGCAGACATAACGCATTGATACGTAAACACAACGCTCTTGTCATCAGGATTGAATCACTTTCTGAAAGTATTGTGGAGGTCAAAGGCAAAGCTATTGGAAAAAATATTACTAAAGTAAAAACATATAGCCAAGCTGGTAAAAAAATTGTGCAACAAGAGAACTACAACGAGATGGAAAAAATAGAGATTTATGGGTTTGATGGAAATATGAATCAGCTAAAAGCTATCTTAGCTCATGAAATAGCTCATTTGGTTGGTATCAATCACATCGAGAAAAAAGGCGCTCTTATGAATCCAATCTTGCAGTCAAACCAAATCGAAAAAATGGAGTTAACACAAGATGATATAAAAGCTTTCAATAATGTTTTTGGTTCAGTTGCGTCAAAACATTAATACAAGTATAAAACTATATGTTAAAGTAAATGAGCGAGTTAAGAGATTTTACAAAGAAAGTGCAAGAAACTACAAATTGGGCTAGTGCTAAGAATTATTGATTGATTTATTGTTGTAGTAAAATGGAATCTATTAAGCTACTGAAATAATCAATAGCCTTTAACGTTGTTTGCAGAAAACGGTTTTGATATCAATACTTCCAATGGAATATGGAGTGTTGATGATAGATTTGAGATCATACTAAGTGAAAGACTTATTTTATGGTTGAGCAGCTCAGAAACTTTACTTTTCCTTAGATAAAAATCATTATTCAATTAATCCCAAAAATATAACTCAATATATGATATACTTCATATAAATTAAATTAATCCCGATAAATATTAATTTATTAATAAAATCCCAATTACTTTAACAAAATCCCAAAAGATGGTTTGATAACATGACAATAGCTTTTCAAAATGAAATACTTCCAAAATCATGTGAGCTTATAGGATATTCATGGTTAATCAATAACTTCAAATTAGAGGTACCATTAAGACAATTTTCGTGTATTAGTAAGAAAAGACTAGCAGCACAAACAATCAAAAATGGAAAATGGTTGATATTTGATGCACAACTAATGGTTGAAGATTATACATATAGCCATTTAGAGTTTGCTATAAAACATGAAGATATAGATTTGCTAGTTTTAAAACAAATACTGAAAAAAATTTCAATTGAAGAGATCTCGCAAAATATCAAAATAAATCCCAAACGAATACTTAGTAAAAAAATATGGTTTTTTTATGAGTTTTTATTAAATATACAACTGCCCATTGAAGATCTTCCTATTGGAAAATATGACGATCTCTTAGATGAAAAAAAATATATTGTAAATAATCATTCAATAAAATCAAAAAGACATAAAGTAAATAATAACTTACTAGGGACGCAAAACATGTGCCCAATAATTAGAAAAACCGCAGAACTTCTACACTATTTAGATGCAGATTTAAGTAATGAAATTTTACATGTAATAGGCAAAGTTTCAAAAGCCCTTATAAGACGAGCTGCTAGCTTTTTATTGTTATCAGATTCAAGGGCATCCTTTGAGATAGAAGGGGAAAGACCTGTAAAAAATAGGGTAGAAAATTGGGGAAAAATTATTAATGAAGCTGGCAAAGCAACGTTAAGTCTTAACGAAATACAAAGACTTCATGCAATACTTTTAGAAGATTCCAGATTTATAAAAATAGGTCTCAGAGATGAGGAGGTATTTTTAGGCGATAGAGATAGAAATAATTTTCCAATACCTGAATTTATAGGTGCAAAAAGTAAAGATTTACCAGGACTCATGCAAGACTGGATAGAACTAGAAACAAAGTTAACCAACAATGAGATTAATCCAATTTTACAAGCCGTTATAATCGCATTTTCTTTTGTATATATTCATCCATTGGAAGATGGTAATGGAAGAATCCATAGATATCTCATACATCATGTATTGGCAAATAGAAATTTCTATCCAAAAGGAATGATTTTTCCTATTTCAAATGTTATTTTAGATGAGATTGAAAAATATCGAGATATTTTAATACAACATACGGGGCCATTAATGCAAATGATACAATGGGAGGCAACAGATACTGGAAATGTTAAAATCATCAATAATACAGAAGATTTATATAGATTTTTTGATTGTACCTCTAGTTGTGAGTTTATTTTTAAATGCGTTGAAAAAACTATTAAAGAAACTTTACCAGATGAACTGAAATATTTAAGCTCATTTGATAAAGCATATGAAGAGATTAATACGATCGTTGAAATGCCAGATAATAAAATTAAAAGCTTAATAACCTTTATTTTGCAAAATGGATATAAACTTTCTAAGGGCAAAAAAGAAAAATATTATGAAAAATTAACCGATCTGGAAGTCAAAAATATTGAAGAGATTGTTGAAGAAAGTTTTGAGGATAAAGCTCAATAAGTGAGATATATTTTTCAAGAGAATTTATGTTACATTAACTAATATAATAAAATTTATTATTAGGAGTATAAAATGGATTTTTTTAAGCTTCAGTAGTCCAGTTGGGAATTATCTATACTACTCTTTTTCATTTGTTTCTTTTAGGGAGGATAGGCTTTGCATTTTTTTGGCTTATACCCTTCAAAAAATCATATACTAAGGCATGTGAGAGTATGAAATCTACAGGCGTTAGAGAATGGTTTGCATGTAGATTTCTGATCTAGTAAAATGATTCATAGTATTCATTCTCAGGTATTTCAAATCCAATGTCTGCACACTTAGAATAAGCCCTCATAAATTTAGAGTAAATAATCTTACAATCAATTTTTTTAAAATAATAATCGATATCAAATGTTTCAAGTTCAAATTTAAGAGCCTCAGATTGTATATTTGTTTTAGGTTTTATTTGCAATGTTGATGTATTTCCAAGTTCAGCTTCAAACTCATATACCTTTCCTTCCTCAAGAATTTTTGACACATATCCATTAATTATTTCCATAAAATCTATAACATTGCGTTTTTGTACCAGTACTATACCTTGAGAGTTTTGAACCTCTTTAATGTAATATTTTATTTGTGTTTCAATAATAATTTTGTAATCTTTAGGCTTTTTATCCGAATTGATATTTGTTGGGCGTATAAATTCTTTTTCTTCTTCGATTTCATCAAGAATAAGATAAATCCCATGTTTTTTATGCAGTTCAATTTTCATAGACTTCCTTTTTATTCAATTTTTTTCTACTTTTTTCAAGCATATGACGTGTTTTTGATAATTCATTATGTAAACGTATATTCTCAGAACTGAGATAATTAATTTGCTCCTTCATAAGTGTAAATGCATCATCGGTGTACTGTTTTTTATCTTCTATATCTAAAATTCTATTGTTTATTGAATTTACTCCATTTTGATATAGTTTGAGATGTTGGCTTTGAATTTGATACATTTTCTTAACAAAAACTTCATGGTTTAGATGCATTTGATTAGTAATACTATGCAACATTGTTCTATATTCATCGATTAAACCATTTTTAATGACAAAGTACCACATAAACAACACAAAGCCGCCGATGGCAAATAAAACACAAATGACAACCCAGTCAAAAAAACTCATTTTTTGCTTTCCTCAAGAAGTTGAATCGCACGCTTAATAGACGTTCTACTGTAAGCTTTTTTTGTATTCTTATTATATGTACCTCTTTTTGCAAACATCTTTGCAATTGTTCCATATCCATAACCTTCTGCTCTATATTTTAACAAACGCGCTCTATATCTTATAGCTAAAAATGAGGGAACGTTGTCTACATGGTAATCAGTTTGTTTGACATAGTATGTCGATTGTTCAATTTCACATGCTTGAGAAATAGCATCAGATATTTGTATTCCATTTGTCTGTAGTGCTCTGATATGCTGAAAAAGTTTGACAACATCATCATCTAATTCTATAGTATGAAGATAGCTGATAAGTGAATTTTTAAGCATCTTTACATTCCAATAATAGTGTATGTAATAGTGTATCTAAAAATATTAAAATATACAATATTTTATATCATATAAAAGGGGCTTAATAACTATTATTTATAAAATTATATATGCAGTGACGTGACAGAAGCTAGAAGGTATTGACACTCCAATTGAAGATGGGTAAAATTACTGCATGTTTCTTCTTCTAACTTGGTCTTTTGACTAATTCGCGTTGCTTAACGATAAGAGCACGTTTGACAAAAGTGGGTGTATCTTTCTGACACTATTGGTAAACGTAAAAAATTGATCAGTAAAGCGTAGAGTGTGTGTCCATCGCAACTCGATTATATATCAAATTATTTTTTAAGATGGACAAATAGATAATAGGTGCCTGAAAAGGCTAGGAATACGAATTGATTTCGTATATGAGTTAAATGTCAAAATGCAAACTCAAGCATTCTAAAAATGAGAGTGGTGCTTAACAAGGAATTATAATGCGTGGTTCGGTAGCAAGTCAAGTCGGATATATATGGGGACAGATAGATGGTATAGGTCTAAGTAAAGCTGAATCTAGAGAAGACAGCCATGTGAAGTCATTAGATGACAGCAGAGCGATATCTGATAAAGTACATAGCTACGAATACAAAGATGAAGTTATTCGTACAGCAATAGATTTCGGATCATTTGCGCGTGAAGAGTTCGGAATAAAAGATTATGAAAAAATAGATGGTGATGTTCTTCAAACTTGGGTTGATCATAAATTAGAAAATGATGTAACAGAAGGGACTCTTAGCAACTACATATCTCATCTAGGGAAAGTTGTAATAGCGTTAGAACGGATTGTCAAGAACAGCGGACGTGATTATATTGCATTTACACGAGCTGATCTTAATGAAGCAAGAGAATTTATACAAAAGCATGCTACATCTACTGAATATGTCAACCGTGCTTACAAAGATGCGGGAGCAATCATCTCTAATTTGGAGCGTGGTGAATATGCAGCCGGACGCTTACAGCTTGAATATGGGTTGAGAGTTTCTGAAGCAACTTACATAAAAGAGTATCAGTTGTTTGAAAATTTTCTTACATATGAGGGTAAGGGCGGTAAAGAACAGACAAAAGAGTTATCTAGCGCCTTAGTTATGTTAATCAAAACACAGATGAGAAACGGATTATTTAAAGTGGATCAGAATCATTATCGTGAAAGCATAAGAGAAAGTGCACGTATTGAGGGTGATAAATATAGTGGAAGCCATGGTCTGAGATACAATTATGCACAAAGAGAGTATGTTGAGAGATTTGATACTAAGATCAAAAGTGGCATGGCTATTGATAGGGCCGATAAAACATCATTACATGAAGTATCAGTTGAGATGGGACATAATCGTGAAGCAATTACTTGTCATTATCTTGGAAGATAAAACTGATTTCTTGTAACTTATCCAGATTTATGATAAGTGGATGATAATATTCTATAAGTTATAGGTTTGTTCCTAAGACTCAAAATGAAGCTATATTTTTCAAGAGAATATACCTTATGTTAAGCAAAATGATCAAATAATAGAATTTATTCTTTGATAAGAATTTCACATTGATTTTTAAATTTTGGTAGGCCATTACGAATTATCCATTCTACAATGGCTAGATTCACACCTTCATAATCATGAGCTTTTTTAAGTTTGTTAAATTGCTCTGCGATGGCAGTTAAATGCATAAGTATGGCTGGTCTTGTTGTTATAGAATCTTCAAGTGCCTGAGTGATACTTCCACTATTTTTTACTATTTGTTCAATATATTCAATTTTTTCAAGGATAAGATATATTTTAGAGATAGACTCTTTAGACATAAATTGCTCTGTCTATAATAAATTTTTTGCCCGTTTTACCCATTCCTGTGCTATCAGTGTCATAGGTGGAACTAATTTTGGCAGTTTTGTGGATAATCAAGCCCTATGTTTAGACTTTTTTCATTGCTGATTATGCCGATTTCTGCTCCGCCTTTGACACTTATCGCATAACGTTCGGCAACTCTTTATAAATCATATCGAGTAAGATTCTTGCAAATCCTTCTTTTATTTTATCCTCACTAAGGACTTGTGTTGCCATATTTTTATGGGCATCCATACTTTCAATAATTGCATCTGACATAACTACTGGAAAATCACCAAGCATAGCTTGTTCTTTGGTATTTGTACGAAGTTGCTGTACTACCTTTTCATTTTCCATAACCTTATCCCTGATTGTACGCGCGTAGTTGAGTTTGTCATCATCACTGAGTTCACCAGCGAAAAGCTCATTCATCTTTTCAACAATATGTTCAATAGTATCAGTTTCAGGATCACGAGCAACACCACCACCTGGACCATCAGGTTTAATTGTTCCATTGTCCAGATTGATAGATTGTACTTTTTTATTTCGTAGACTATAGTGTGTCATTTCAACATTACCAATATCAATCGGCGGTGTAATATCGATGACTTTTAAATTTGGAAGAAGTCCCCGTGCAAATGCACATAGTTTTTCAAGATCGGCATCTTCATAATCTACAATCTGAGAAAGAAATTCATACATACGGATAAAGGTTCCAAGATCCTTTTTGAAAAGATCAAGCGCATCTTTATCTTCTTTAGCACCAGTGATATCACGCCCAGCATTATGAATACCCGCTTCATCTTGATTCTCTTTCGCGTGAGAGAGTGAAATATTTGAGGAATTGATTGCCTCTAGTGCTACTTTATAGCGTGTTTTATAGCGTTCACTTGCAGGTTTAACTGCAGCAGACATAGCTTCTTGTTTTCCTTTTGGATCGAAGTAAGCTTGTGCAAATTGTTCTATCTCGTTTTGAGTATAAATCCCAAAAGCGCTTAGCTTCATTTCAATCTCATGAACGATATTTGGATCACTCACATCAGTTAAAGCTGCGGTAGTATAGTAAGGGTCAAACGCTTCCTTGATATCATCGGCTTTATTAAAAAAATCAAGGATAAAGACCACATCTTTACCCGGATAAATACGATTGAGACGCGAGAGAGTTTGTACCGCTTCAACACCACTGAGCTTTTTGTCTACATACATGGCACACAATTTAGGTTGATCAAATCCGGTCTGGAATTTATTAGCAACAATCATCACCTGATAATCGTCACTATCAAAGGCTTTGCGCATATCGCGCCCTTTGAGATTTGGATTCATATTTGATTCGGTGTACTCGTTGCTTATCCCCTGTACATCATCGATCACACTTCCAGAAAATGCCACCATAGCTGCAATATTAGGATATCTATTCTCTTGAATGTATTTATCAAATGCCAATTTATATCGCACTGCCTCTTTTCGTGAACCTGTAACAACCATCGCTTTGGCTTGACCATCGAGCAAATGAGCTATATGAGTACGAAAATGCTCAATAATGATCTCTATCTTTTGAGAGATGTTATAAGGGTGGAGTTTAACCCATTTTGCTAGTTGTACTTTTGCTTTTTTGGCATCCACCTCTCGCTCACCTTCTCCAGTTGCAAGCTTGTAAGCCAGATCATATGTCGTATAGGATTTAAGTACATCGATAATAAACCCTTCTTCAATTGCTTGACGCATCGTATACGTGTGAAAAGGGAGAGGGATATTATCAGATGCCGCAGGACGAGTTGGATCTGGCAGAGTTCCAAACATCTGAAGAGTTTTACTTTTAGGAGTAGCAGTAAAAGCAAAATAGCTAATATTGTCACTCTCAGATCGTGCAGTAAGAGCAGCGGCTATGACATCTTCTGCACTAATCTCTTCTCCCTCGTCAATTTGTTGAGTTGTTAGAACTTCACGAAGCTTTTTAGCTGTTGCGCCGGTTTGTGAGGAGTGTGCTTCATCGGCGATAATTGCATAAGTTTTCCCTTTGAGCGTTGTTCGTTCACGTATTGCATCGATGACAAATGGAAAAGTTTGGATAGTGACAATGATAATAGCCGCTCCACGTTCTAGAGCATCAGTGAGTTGTGTCGATTTACTTCCTTCTCCCTCATCTCGGCTGATACGCACTACAACACCATCTTTATGCTCAAATTGCGAGATAGTCTCTTGAAGCTGAGAATCCAATACCGTTCGATCAGTGATAACAATAACCGAATTAAAAATTCTCTCACTTGTATTACTATGTAGTGAAGAGAGCTGATGTGCAAGCCATGCGATAGAGTTTGATTTTCCGCTACCGGCACTATGTTGAATCAAATATCGCTGACCAGTACCATTCATTTTAGAATTTTCTATCAATTCAGTAACAACATCAAGCTGATGATAGCGAGGAAAGATAATACTTTCACTTTTGTACTTTTTACCTGTAAAGTCCTCTTTCTCTTTAACTTCGAGATGGATATAGCGACCGATAATCTTTAACCATGTATCTTTTGAGAGAATCTCCTCCCACAAGTATGATGTTGCATAGCCATCAGGGTTGTGAGGATTTCCAGCAGCTCCATCATTGCCTTTGTTAAACGGTAAGAAAAATGTATCTTTTCCTTTGAGTTGACTGGTCATATACACTTCATCAGTACTTACCGCAAAATGTACAAGTGAGCGTCGTTTAAAAGCTAGTAACGGCTCTTCGTGCTTTGTTGCAGGGTCTTTTGGGTTGCGATCGTATTTGTACTGATTAATGGCATCTTGAACATTCTGAGTGAAATCGGTTTTTAACTCAATTGTAGCAACAGGGACACCATTAAGAAAAAGAACTAAATCGATACTGTTTCGATTGTGCTCGGAGTAATAAACTTGACGAACGACACGGAGGATATTGGTATCATAATCAGCTTGGAGCTTATCTGAGTGAAGATCAGGTCTGAATTGGCAAAGTTTGAAACGGGCATTGATCTCTTTGAGCTCATGACGGAGGAAATAAAGTGAACCTTGCTTATCCATCATCGAAGCAACATGGCGGCATAAGGCTATATCGGTATTGCTTTGATGACGTTTGGAAAATTTCTCATATTCTTGTGGTTGAGTAGTGCGTACATAAGCAATTAAATCTTCAGGATAAAGTGCGAGTGATTTATCATAGCCTTCACTACTTCCCTCAAGCCAGTTGTGTTTCGTCAGATATTCAACTATCTCAGTTTCAAATGTGATCTCTTTGTGTTTGCTCATTCCATTGCCTTTTTTACTGATCTAATCTATAATTTTACTTGGATTGACACATGCGCGGTCGAATCTGGGGTGGAAATAACTCTAGTTTTTTTGTAACAAAGTGTAACATAATTGAGCTTTTTGATTTTCATAAGCGTAGTGTAATGTAACTTAGTGCATAATTCCACTGCAACAAACGCTAACCCTCTACTTGAAAGCATTGCGCTGTCAAGATTACGGTTGGCTTTTTTCATTACTGCATTCCCTTTAAAATAATCGATTTAATTCGTTCAAACTCTTCCTCATTTATTTTATCAGTTAATCCTTTAGACATTTTATGAATATAATAATCATCTCTAAAATCTCTAAAAAGACGTTCAATTTCATCTTGTATAAACGTATTTTTATCTAGATAGTCATCAATTTGTCCCATCATAAAAAAAAGATACAAGTAAACATCCATAAATTTGTGATCACTCATTCCTCTACTCAACGTATGAAAATGTCCTACTCTCGCAACACTCCGATAGCTTCTGTTGAATAGCCGTTCCCTGTGAGCAGCACGATTACGAACTTCATTGAGTCGTTCCAGATATGGTTCGAAATCAATTTTATTGGGATTTAAAATCCCAAATTCTTTAGCTACTTTGGTCAAGAGATCGTAACTACCGATTTGCAGGTTTTTCACAAAGTAAATAATTGTCCCTAATGTTGCACTTTCTACAAAATAATGGAATGGTGGATAGTTAATATCAGGATAAGATTTAATCAATATTTGCCCATTCAAATACTGAGTTTGATTAGATATAAAATCATAATGACTTTTATAATAAAGTCCATAGTGGACGTAAGATTCTGATTGCGCTGAACTACTGGATATTTTCCAGTTTTGAACAGATGGTCCTTTAAGTTCTTTCTTTGAAGTTTTATAGTTTGCAGCAATCAAGTAAAAAAATGGATTATTCTTTTGCGGATGTCCACCCGGAAGGCTATTGATTTGTTTATAGCAAAGCTCTACAAGGATAGATTTGAGTCGGATTTCAATCCCTGATGTTAAATCCATCAGTAATCGACTCAGATATTTATCGAAAAAGAAAACCATCAAAATATCATCAATACTATGTCCATTCATAACCGATTTAAAGGCATAAATATATCCTTTAAATTTGAATATTCCTATGTGATGGAGTAACAATTCAACATCAGCATCACTCAAATATCGGCTATGCTGTAATCCATTGTCGTAAAGTCCTTGCAGATAGCTTTTTATGGTTTTACCATTGTAGTTATACACACTCATCGAAACTCCATTGGTAAATCAATTTCTTTATTCAATGCTTCAAATATTTGATCTATTCTAATATCATATTGCCCTAAATGTCCAGCATAATTTTTAAATTGGTCTGTTACTTTATCAAAGCCTTCAATATGACCTTTGTGCCACTCTGACAGAGCATTTAAGTAGTAATCTCCAGTAGGGTTATGAATCAATCGAGCATTTATTGAATCAATTCGTTCTTTTGCAATTCTGTGTGCGGTTGGATCATTTGCCAATATTCGTGCAAAAAGGGCAGAATGCGAGACTTTTAAAGCAGTCACATATGCTAGCAGATGGTCTGATAAATTATGAGGATAGGCAAATGCGTATAGAGCAATACAACGTTCAATGTCCCTCAAAGAAAGATTGAGAACGGGAGTAAGTAGTGCGATCCCATGGACAAAACTTTCTATTTGACTACCGGCATCAAATTTATAGTTCTTAGCAACACTCTGAACGAAACGTTTTGTGTGTTCATAACGTAGAGTTTCACCAACTTGCTCCTTTGGTAGTTTAAAAAAGAAATTGACAAACTTGCTCAAATACAAAGCAGCATCGGTTTCAGCTCCATAAACCCCTTTAACAGCTTTTTCAAGCTGATCCCGGTTTAGTAATAATACAAAAACAATATTAGGCACATCAAAAAAATGTTTGATTCGTTCGATTAACTCTACCGCAAATGTAGGTTTGCATCGATCGAGCTCATCGATAAAAATTACAATTGGACGGTCAGGATCAGAATTTGCGAATTCACTCAATTGTTCTTTGAACTTCTGCATGAGTACTTTTTCACCAGCGTGCTCTGTAAGTCTGTCTTTAATCCATTCGCTACTGGTTTCAGCACTATTATCCACGGCACTCTCTAAAATATCATTTGCTTTATCGGAAAGATTACTTGTTCCAAGAGCCCAATGTCCAATGGCATTAACAAGTATTTTAGTTCCCAAGGGCAACAGTACTTTTGCGATATTTGTAGCTGTTTCGGTTAATTTTGGAGCAAGATCGTTTTCTCCGATAACTTCCAAGATTTCAGCACTAAGTAGCATAAACGGATCTTCAATATAGTCTTGCTCAAATGCATCAATATAAATTACTTGGTGTGATTCGTTTTTGAGGTACTCAGCCCAATTGCGACCAAACCATGTTTTTCCTTCTCCCCATGAAGCATCGATTGCTAATACAGCACCTGCCTGTAGTCGATACAGATATGTGGTTAAATGCTCTGCTAGCTGTTTTCTGTTTAGCAAATCTCCCTGAAAAGGTTGTTCCCCAACAACTGGTAAACGTGGTAATGCTAAGATCGGATCACTCATACAATTCCTCTCACATCAATCTTCCCTGTAACCGCCGCAGAGATCAAAGCTGTGCGACGTTCTTTCATCAGTTCTATCGCTTGACGGGCTTTGGCAATAAGGGTATCGATTTTGGCGGTTTGGGTGTCAAGGTAATCAGCTATCGCAGTTTGTTCAATAATAGGCGGATAAGGTATCCATAATTTTTTCAATTCTGTTAAATTAACTCGAATACGAGTTGTTCCAGTTGAAACAATTTCTGCGCCGATCCTAACTTTTTTTGAATTAATAGAATAGATCAAATATGGCAGATGAATTTTTGTAACATCGGGAGTTAACCGTACACAATCTGCAACGAT
>Ga0268283_1000472_pt1 | contig 26595 bp, 29 predicted proteins | sample saktaG_13_FD_190140 | JGI IMG/M metagenome (GOLD analysis project Ga0268283, IMG submission 190140) | Saline water microbial communities from Sakinaw Lake, British Columbia, Canada - sak_2013_06_06_36m | ecosystem: Environmental > Aquatic > Non-marine Saline and Alkaline > Saline ... | reverse complement strand
GTTGGGGCATTATTACTTAGAAGTATCAATCATGATTCTCCTATATGTTGGTTATTAGTAGGCATTGGAGTGGTTTGGTTTATTTTATCCCTGTTAGAAAAAGAAAGGAAAACCAAATGAAACTATGTATATTTACTGAACCAGAAAAAGCAGAACCTGTATTATTCTTAAAACTTGAGAACTTTTTGGGTGACGTGACTTTAGGGGTATGTGATGCATCTGGCATCACTATAGCAGGTGGCAATATTCTCAGGATTTCCGACGAAGGAATGTTAATGCGATTTCCAAATGTCAATAAAAAACTTGGTTTTCAACTCGACGAAGATGGAAGAATTAAATTGGAGATATAAAATGTGCTGTTGTGGCCCATAAAGAAAGGGAAATTAAAATGAATGCTCTCGATGAATACGCAATAATAGTTCACGTAGCAACGGTATTCATAGGACTCATTGGAGTTATCCTGATGTTCAAAATTATGTCAATCAAAAGCGATATTGAATTTCTTGAGTATTTACTAAGGAAGATAATATAAATGGAACCTTTCTTCTGGCGTAATCTACTCATAGAATTTTTGGTGCAGTTCTGTGTTAGCGTTTGTGTCGGCGCTGTGTTTTTTGCTCTGCTTATACTTATTTTCTTACTTTTTTCTGGGAGGGGGCATTTGAATGAAGAAAATCTATACAATAACTATGGACGGTGAAACTATTTCCACTAATAATAATGGATTAAACCTTATCGAACTTTTGGGTGCGCTACAGTTTGCTGTCCTGAAAACTACGCTAAAGATATCAGCAGAAATCCAAGAAACGGATCAAAAAGAGGCCCAGGATGTCAACAGATAGTGAAATATACGAAGCCGCCATCCCCGATTGCTGCCAATTCAGAACCTACCAGGAACATCACGATTGGCTCATGCTTTGTTGGGGGCTTTTGTCAGCAATCAAGGAACAGCAGCCAATGGATTGTGGAATGTGCGAGTTCGCAACAAGGAACTTGGAGAATAAAGAAGAAATAAAATGAAGTATATTGAACTAATAACCTTTTATAACATTAAGAAACTGGAGGAAAGAAATGACACTACCTAAAGGAACTAATATAATACGAGAACCAGCACAAGTAGGACAAATAAGTTTAGCTCTTGAGAATAATAAAGATCTTTGCAATGAAGTTAGATCTTTATTGTTTGAATTAGAAGTAAAACTCGTACTCATAACATCAGAAACAAGAAAGGAATGTGATTCGTCACCCTCAGTACCAACCGCAGTTCCCCAAATGTCTCCAATGGCATATGCAATACTATACAATAACGATACTCTTGAAGAGTCTATTACTATAATTCGCTGGCTTCTCGCAAACATAGAAATTTAAGATATAACAAAACCAAGATCTATAATAAACAATAACTATGTTAAATAAATGAACATAGCCACCACCATAAAAGGGAGGTGAAAGGAAATGAAGAAATGAATACTAAATATGTTCCAAGATTATCTATTGACCTAACTCAAGAACAGCATGACCAATTAAATAAAATAATCTGCCAGCATGGACTTAAAAAACTTGTATTTACTTGTATTATAGATGATTTCATATCCCTATGCAACAAACATGGGGCAGGTGAAATCATAGGCGCATTAACAAGTAAGGTAATTGGAATAAATGAGATTTGTAATTTGGTTATGAAGGATAAAAATGACTACAATTGACGATCTAAATAAAAGTATAAGTGAAATGACCCAGTCAGAATTGGAATCACTTATATTAGAAAGACGCAAGAATCTCAGAACAACTAGAGAATCTAAATCTACCAAAGCTGCTCGTGATAAGAAAGAAAAAAAGTCAGTTATAAATATATCTGCATTATCAAATGATATGAAAAAACAATTACTTGCAGAACTTGGAGGTTTAAATGCAACTTAAAAATATTCCTATAAATCAAATTATCTTTGGTACACGAAAACGCGAAGATTATGGTGACATTGAGGATCTTGCACTTAGTATTAAGGATAAAGAACTTATAAATCCTATAACTGTCACTATGCAGCCTGATGGATTATACAAACTTGTTGCTGGTGGCCGTAGATTAACAGCATGTACTTTTCTCAAGCATAATGAAATTGCTTGTCGAGTTTATGAGACTGAACTTAGTGAACTTGAATTACGAAGTATTGAAATTGAAGAAAATATCAAGCGCAAGGATTTTACTTTTCTTGAAGAGTGCCAAGCTAAACGTGATCTTTTAGCTATTCAACAAGCTATTCACGGAGAGAAAAAATCTACATCTCCCAATGCTGAAGGCATATCTATGCGAGATATTGCAAAAGTCCTTGGTGTTTCCTGTGCTTCTCTAAGTCAAGATATTAAACTTGCTGAAACAGTAAGCCAGTTTCCACAAGTTGGATGGGAAAGATGCAAAACAAAACACGAGGCAATGAAATTACAGAATAAAATAGAAGATACTTATATTCGTGCAGCACTTGCGAAACGGGCTGAGCAAGCTCTTGGATCTAAGAATCTTTTTCTCAATAAAATCTGTAAAGCATATCAAATCTGTGATTGTCGAGTTGGAATGAAAGATCTACCTGATAACACATTTAATCTTGTAGAAATTGATCCACCTTATGCAATAAACTTACAACAAGCAAAACGTAACATGGAGATTAATTACACTGAAAAATATAATGAAATCCATCCTGACCAATATGAGAAGCTAATGCGAGAAGTTTTAACTGAATGCTATCGTGTTATGAATGCTAATAGTTGGCTCTTATGTTGGTTTGGTCCTACATGGTTTACTGAAATTAAATTATGGCTAAAGGAAACAGGATTTAAAATAAATCCTATGCCAGCACTTTGGTTAAAACCAAGTGGGCAAACTAACCAACCCTCAAATTGTCTTGCCAATGGATATGAGATGTTCTTTTATGCTCAAAAAGGAACTCCTATATTAGCAAGAGAAGGCCATTTAAATATCTTTCAATTCGGGCGTGTTCCAGCAGCACAACAAGTACATCCTACAGAACGCCCACTTGATATGATTGAACATATTATAACTACTTTTGCCATGGAAGGGTCACAAGTTCTTGTGCCTTTTGCTGGCTCAGGTAATACATTACTGGCAGCAGCTAAAAACAAAATGATTCCTATTGGTTATGACTTAACAACTGAATATCGTAACTCATATATTTTAAAATGCCAAGAACTTTTTAGTGAAGAAACAATAACTATGTTAAATAAATGAACATAGCGAGGCTCATTATGATCTGCCCAACATTAAAAGGTAAAACCTTTGAAGAAGAAATTATCTTGTATTGTCCTGAATGTGAGAGTTCTCTTATAATCCAAGATAGCAATGTTCCCATATTCAGTAATAAAAAAGGCACTATAATTCCTTTAAAATGTCTTAAGTGTGAGTATACTTTTTCTTTTAAAATAATAATGTATAAAGGAAAACTAAATGGCTAATCTAACCGGACCTAAAGATGTAAAAGGAAAACCTGACTGGAGTTTAATTCCACTTGATGCTGTGGAATTTGTTATTCCTGCATTTGAGTATGGTAAAATCCACTATAAAAAGAAAAACACTTTTCGAAATGGTATAGTACATGGAAAACTAATTGCTGCCGCCATCCGCCATATTACACTATGGTACTGGAGGAAAGAAGAATTTGCATCTGATAGCAAAGTTCACCATCTTGCTTCTGCAGTAGCTAATCTACTAATGGTAATATGTAATTTAAAATTAGTTGGTTGTGATGATCGTTAGAGAGGAAAAATGAAAGAAGATATTAGAAAACTAGAAAAAATAATACTTAACATGCGGCCTAATGGAGTTATTCAAACTCAAATAGTTGAAGCATTAATGGCTATTCTTTGTATTTTCCGTAATATTGAGGAGAATAAATATGATAAATACAATAAAGAAAATAATATTGCTAATAATCTTGCTGATTCCAACTCCTTTCGGTGATGGTTACATAGCTGATGATGCAGATGATTTTATAATATTTGCTTTAGATAAAACCATGTATATAAGGAGTCTTAAATGCCCAAAATAATAATTGTGTCAGATAAAATTGGGCGAGAAGAACTACGAGAAAATCGCTCTATCGGTGGTCCAGCAGGACAAATTCTAGCTGACTGTCTTCGCTCTACAGCTATTGCTCGAAGTGATGCTTATTGTACTACAATATCCAAAAACTTTGGTGAAGAACCAGCTGAGTTTCATCTTACAAAACTCTATGAAGAATTGAATCAAATCCCTTGTAGTTCTATCCTATTGCTAGGTGAAAAATGCCTCAATATTATTTGTTCTCGTCAGAGAATTGAAAAGTGGCGTGGGAGTGTAATTGAGTTTCAGGAACTTCCAGGTAAATTTATAATTCCAACTTACCATCCCTCATGCTGTATTCCAATGAAGTATAAAGGTGATGGTTTATATCTTAATAAACTCTTAATCAATTGGGATATTGAAAAGGCTGCTCGTATAGCTAAAAATGGTTTCCTTCGTTCTCAGAGAGAACTTATAATTGCACCAACTTTTACCGATGTCTTACAATGGTTAGAAGGAGTCTATGTTGCAGGACTTCACGGTAAAACTATAGACTTTGATATTGAACTAATGAATATGGAAGTCTCTTGTATCAGTATAACTGATGATTATACAATAGTTATATCTATTCCATTTATCAGTGAAAAAGGTCTCTATTGGTCACCTAATCAAGAGTGTGAAATATGGTTAAAAATTGCCCGTATTCTTGAAGATCCACAAATCAAAAAACGTGGACAATATTTGATCTTCGATACCCACTTTTTACTTCGTAAATACGGTATTAAAACTCATAATATTGATGATACTATGGTTGCCCAAAAGATTCTTATGCCAGATTATCCTGTTGGTCTTGATTTTATAACTAGCATATATACTGATAAAGAATACTATAAAGATGAAGGTAAAAAATATTTTAGCGGTGGTAACTGGCCTCGTTTATGGCAGTATAATGCTACTGATAGTAGTATTTGTGGAGAAGCATTTCCACAACAAATAGAAAATCTTATTAACCAAAATAACATAGCTACATATAAAAGACAAGTTAAAATGATAGAGCCACTATGCTACGCAATGGAACGTGGGATTCGTGTAGATGTAAAAGAAATGCAGAAAGAATTTACTGCTGCTGAAAGTAAAATTGAAGCACTTAAAAAAGAACTTAATGAAATTTGCGGTTATGAACTTAATGCAAATTCTCCTAAACAATTAATAAATCATTTCTATATGATTAAGAAAATTCCACCATATAAAAAAGGAGGTAAAATAACAACCGATGAAAAAGCACTAATAAGAATTGCAAGAAAAGGATTTAAAGAAGCATCAAAAATTCTTGAAATCCGGCGAACAATTAAGAGAAAATCAACATACCTTAATATTGATAAAGTTGATAATGATGGTCGTATGAGATGTGCTTATAATCCAGTTGGTACTCGTTATAGTCGTATCAGTAGCAGTGAATCTATATTTGGAACTGGAAACAATCTTCAAAATCAACCTCATGATATTCTCAAACTATTCCTTGCAGACGAAAATTATATCTATTATGGTTTTGACTTAAGTCAAGCTGAAAATCGTATTGTTGCTTACGTTGGCCAAATTCCTCAAATGATGGAGGCTTTTGAACATAACCTTGATGTTCATTCACTAACTGGTGCACTTATAAGTGGATTAAGTGTTCAAGAAGTAAAGGAACAAGATGATAATAATATCTACTGTAATATTGGAGATGGAACTAAAACATGGAGATATTTTGGTAAGCGTTCTAATCATGGATTAAACTATGATCTTGGATTTAAAACCTTTGCTTTATATCTTGAAATTCCTGAAAGTGATGCCAGGTTTATTGTAGAACGCTATCATATGTCTTATCCTGGTGTGCGTAATAACTATCATACTTTTGTTAGAAATAAACTAAGTGAAAATCGTACATTAACAAATCTGATGGGACGTAACACTGTTTTTATGCAAGAATGGGGAGATGATCTTTTTAAAGAAGCTTATGCTTGCATACCTCAAGGAACAGTTGGAGATATTATAAATGAAAGGGGAGTTGAATATATCTATTATAACCAAAATCTTTTCCAGCATGTTGAGTTTCTAGTTCAAGTTCATGACTCAATTGGGATACAAATTCCTGTAACTGCTGGACTTGAATATCATGCTAAAACAATTATAAGTATAAAACAAAGTCTTGAAACTCCTTTAATTCTACCAAATGGACAAGAACTAATAATCCCTGTTGACGTTATTGCTGGCCTTGATTTATATAAAGGACATGGAAAGAAAATTAAAGCGATAAATGAAAAATCAACTTTAGAGGAACTTACACTTAAATATGCTGAACTTCTAAAGGATCAATATGACAGAACAACGAGTGCTAACTGATTGGATTTCCTCATACATGGCGTATGCTAATATGACCGAACCTCCAACAAGTTACCATCTTTGGTCTGCTATTAGTCTTATCGCTGCAGTACTACAAAGAAAGTGTAAATTTGTTTGGGGCTCATTAACTTTTTATCCTAATATGTACATAGCTCTTGTCGGCCCACCAGCAGCAAGGAAAGGAACGGCTATGAACATAGCATTCCCATTTCTTGAACGACTTAATATCAAAGTTGCTGCTGAAGCAATAACACGTGAAGCACTTATACAAGAACTTCAAGCATCAAATGACAATGATCTTGATATTAAAACAGGTAAAAGAAGTTTTCATTGTTCCCTTACAATTTGGGCACAGGAGTTGGCGGTATTTCTTGGCTATAACAATATGCAACTTATTAGTGATCTAACCGACTGGTATGATTGTCGTAATAAATGGACTTATCGCACAAAGCATATGGGGACAGATGAAATACTCGGTGTTTATGTTAATCTTTTTGGCGCAATAACTCCAGATTTAATACGAGCTACAATGCCTATTGATGCTATTGGAGGTGGTCTTACAAGTCGAATCATATTTATCTTTGAATGGGATAAGCAAAAAATAGTTCCCTTTACATCTCTAAACATGGATATTCAACCAGGACTTTTTCATGATCTTGAACAAATGAGAATGATGACAGGAGAATTTACTTACACTAATGAAATGAAAGATATTTGGGTAGAATGGTATACTCACCATGAGGAAACATTGCCTTTTAAAGATTGTAAATTTGATGGCTATTTTCAACGTCGTGGAAATCATGTATTAAAGTTAAGTATGATTCTTTGCGCATCACGAACTAATGATATGAAAATAACTGCTCTTGATCTCCAACGAGCAATAGATCTTTTATGTGAGGCAGAGAAAAATATGAGTAACACCTTCAGTGGTGTTGGCCGAGCGGCTCATGCAGATGTTCTTGCCAAAGTAATGACTGAGATTTCAATGGCGGGGCCAACTGGAATTACCATTAGTGATCTACTTTCACTTCATCGTGGTGATACTGATGCACAAGGACTTGAACGAATAATCCACACTCTTGATGCGATGAAATTTATAGAGAAAAAGGTTTACCCAAATGACACACTGCTTGTTTATAAACTTAAAGATCTAAGGGGATTAACATAATGAGCGAAACAATAGCAGAATTACTCCACAGTTTAATGTGTGAAAAAGATCACACATCTGAGGATGGTTGTCCTTGGTATGAGGAATCTCAATCACTATGGGAATGGCAAGAACCAGTTCATCTTGAATATTTAAAACTCGCTGAAGATGAAATGAAAAAAAGTAACATGACCACAAATGCAGTGATTGATACACTTAATATAATAACAAAACTAGATTTTAATAAAAGTATGACAAGAAAATTAGTGGCAAGGTTTATGGAGTTGCAAACAACCTAACTATGTTAAATAAATGAACACAGTTATAATCTATCATAACTGTGTTCATTATTTAAACATAGTTGTTATCTCTCAAGTGGTTTTAATCCAAGTAACATTTTTCCAACACTTTCATATCTTTTAGTCTTTCCCTCACTAGCATTTTTGTATCTCTCTAATGAAGGACTTGATTTAATTGTAGGAATAAAATTCTTATCTAATCCATATTGTTTTCTAGCTCCTCCAATTGCACCCTCTTTATTATGAGTCATTTCATTTGCTAACTGAATAAAAGGACTTGAAGCAAAATTAGGATTATGAAATTCATATCCTTTCTTCGTGGCTTTAATCATTCCCTGTGTAAAAGGAACATGAAAAATTAAATCAAGTAAACTTGTATCATTAGCTCTAGCAACCATTTCAGCAGCCCCAATCATAGTTGCATATTTAACTAATGCTCCACCATATTTTGTACCAAAAGCATCTGATTCATTATTCCAGGTTCTTTTAATCAACTGATATTTCATCTCAGTTGCTTTAAATGGTGTAGCTTGAAACATAAAAGCCCATCTTGCAACCTGACTTTTTAACCAAAGTGGTTGATCCCAACCTCCTCTAAAATTAACATCGAGAATAGTTTTAATCAAAGCTCTCTCAGTCATACCACTTGACTTTCCCTCTTTTGCTCCTTGAAGGATAGCAGAGAAAACTGAAAGTCCATTATCAAATGCTTCAATAGTTGCAACAGGAGATCCTAAAATTGCTTTAGTTCTATCAAGCAATGAACTCAAAGGAGATTCATCAAGAGTTTTAACTATGTCTCTGACTTTAACATATGATCTAAAAATATCCAATTCCCTTCCTTCAACTTTACCACCAAACTTATCCTTTAATGATTGTCCTGTAACTTTAATTGTAGGAATCATAGCCTTAACTAAAACATCATTATCATATTGTGCAAGAGTCCCACCAATTTTAGTTAAATGTTTAAATGCAACTGGAACTGAAAGTCCAATTATTCGTGCAAATTCTAAGGCAGTTGCAGCTGAATTAATATTTGACATAAAACTTTCTGGCTTCCTATATAAGTTTTCATTAATCCACTTTTGCATATACTGTCGTAATTCTGGTGTTGCCTTAGCATCAATAAAAGTTTTCCATCTTTGCAAGAAAGGATTATACGCAAGTTCGCGTTCAATTATAGGAATATAACTTTCAAGAATCTGGTGTGCATCTGGAAGCCACGGTCTACCATCAGGCATTTGCGTTATCATCTTTAACATTGCTGGAGTTTTGGTAACAGCTTTAATAAATCCAGATTCAGCTGTTTGATCTCCAACTATTGGCTTAAATAATCTTGGCATAAAAGGACCTTCTTCAACTGGCATTCCAAGAGATTTCATATCCTCTCGTGTTGAATCAAAGTACTCTCTGATCCTTCTAGCTGCATTCATCTCAACATCTGATAATTTTATATTTGTAGGTAATAAATCAGCAGCAGCTAATATTACTCTAACTGAAGATTCTTTTTCTGCTAATTGTGGAACAACTGTATCCCATTCAGTAATCATATCTTCTGTAAGTGTTTTAAGATCATTAAATCTGGACTTATTTTGTTTCCACTTCTCAATCATATCTTGTTTCTTTTGCCCAGTCAAATTCTTAATTTGATCTTTAAGAGTCTTATCTATTCTTCCAATCTCCGCTCGCTCTGTAAAACGATCTTGAAATTTTTTAAAGAAGGGCTCAAGAATTTTCATTGACTCACTAGTCATCTCGGGAATATCCTTTAACACATCTGAAGTCCACTTTTTTCCATTGTCTATGTTTCTTGTAACTGTATTATGACATTTAAAAACATCTGTAGATGGATTATCTCCTTTCTCAAATACTCCCCAAAAGGTATTATGGGGAGAAATCAAAGTTGATCCCATTTTCTTACCTGTTACTTGTGGCTCACGATCAATTGAAAGTCCTGAAAGTTGCCGCTGGTAATGATCTTCTCCACTTTGGTAAGTCTTAACCATTTCTCTTTTACTAAACTGCTCATTAAAGAATTTTTCAATTATAGGAGAATCTACAACTGGCTGAATTGCACCAGCTGTAATTTGCGCATCTAATTCTTTTGGTCTTAATTCTTTTCTAGTTAACTTCTCCTCACCCATATCATTAATAGTATCAGAAATTTTCTTGGCATTAGTATCATTAAAACCAATACTTTTAAGATAATCAATAACTTCCTTTCCTTTTTCTTTCGCTAACTGCGCAACATTTCTTAATGAGTCAATTTCATCTTGATTCAAGTTTTTAATTCTTTCACCTAATTTTGGTCTGGCATTAATATCTCCAATAGCTCCAACTTCACCAATATCAACTATCTTACCAATAGCTGAAACTACATTTTTTAGATCTTTTATCTTCAACCCCTCAATAGTATATGATGCAATTATCTTAAGTGGGTCAGTACTAATATTATCCCCACTTTTCATTTTTTTTGGAAATTCGACTTCTAAAACATAAGGTATTGCAGATCTGTTATTAACATAAATTTTCATTGCCTTATTTTCAAAAGGAGAATTCTTAAGTGCTAATAGTGCACTATCATAAGCCTCACCTGCCCATCGAGCATAATCTGCTGCTGTAGTAAAATCTTTTGCTGCAAACACTTCTCCCTTTGTATCAAAAGATCTTGTTCCTTCACCTTTATTAATTGAAGAAGCAAAATAATCCTCAGCATATATTCTATGTCTTGCTACTTCCCTATCACTTCCTTTTAAACCAAGTTCATCTAATGTATTATCAACTATCTGTTTTAATGTTTTTGGTTTAAGATAACTACCAACAATTTTTTCTGGATCTACATATTTCGAACTTGTTCCATGATAACCTTTTTCAAGTTTAATCTTACTACCATCAACAGTTTTCAAATTCCCTTTCTTCATATCTGCATCAAATGATTCGCCAAGTTTAGCTAAATCTAATCTATCTTGTTCAAGTTTCTTTTTCCAAATCTTTATTAAAGTTTGATCAATTTTATGGCTAAGATCAAGTTCTACTAATGCTAATGCTTGATCTCCAATATCTCGAAGTTTACTATGTGTCATCTCTATATGATTACCATCAAGTGCTTCTTGTATCTCTGGTATCATAGCTATAACTTGTTGCTGGATTTCTTCAGCACTTAATAACTTTTCCACTTTTGGTCTTGGAACATCTAGACCAGCTTCAATGTTATTAAGTTCTTGTACTGATTCTTTAATATTTTGTATTAAATCATCACTAACAACGGGAATTTTTTCCCCTACCCTAAACTTATTTCCAGCTTTGATAATCTCAATTGCATGATCTATTTTAACATGATCTGGTACACTTTCTACATACTGATTTGCTTCATCAAAAGTTTTAAATATTCTCTTGTTAAGATCATAAGAATCTTTGGCCGCCTTATGTGAAGGAAACTCTACTATATCAGGAGTTTTTATCTTCTCTACTGGTGGAATGTCTGAAACTATGTTCATTTTTTTAACATAGGTAGCCATAGTTTTACTATTAACCTGATCTGGTACAATTCCATCTTCAAGTATCTGTTTCCTTGGACTAACTAATTCATAACCTGCTTTCTCTGCAACTGCATCCATTCCTTTATTTGTTGAACCTATATAAATATCTTTACCAGGATTAGCCTCCTCAATTGTTGAAAGCATCTGTGAACCAAGACCTTTTTTCCTATCACTCTTATCCACAAAAACATCATGAACAACTACATTATCATTACCTACTTCAAATCCCGCCCAACTATTTCCATTATCAATTTTAAAGTTTTCTCCATTACCCACTAAAGGTCCGGGATCTGTGTCTGGCACTATGTTCATTTTTTTAACATAGTTATTCTCCACAACAACTGGTTCTGTTTGTCTCATTTCTTGTATCTTCTGTTGGTCTCTGATATCTTCTCCAGAAGATTTCCTAAGTATTTGTTGTAACTCTCGTTGGCGTATAACTGCGTCTTTTGCTATTTGATTTGTTCTTTGCATTTCAACTTCTTGTCTCACTGGAATATCACTACCAGCTAAAGGAGCATTATTAATTCTATCTAATGCAGCTTTTGCATCTAAACGCATCTGTTCTAACTGTGGTGTAACATTAGATACTGGTGGTAATTGTGGTAGTTCCTCCTGCACAATTGGTTCTGATGGTGTAACTGCTGCATTTTTTTCGAGATTTACCTGTAACTCTCTTTGCCTCAGTGTTCCTTGTCTGGCAACCTCATTAGCTCTTTCCATTTCTACAGATCTTTGTGCTGCAAGAACTTCATCTGTTGTAGCTTTTGGAATTTGCTGCTGTGCAATAGCATCTTTTGCCTGCTGTCTCATAGCTTCAAGTTTAGCACTAACATTTTCTGCGGGTTCTAATGAAACTGGTGGCACTGGAACTGGTGACGGAGGACCTTCACTTGGAGGAAGATTCCTAACATTATTATTTAATAGCTGTTGTAATTGGTTTTGTTTTTGCGCTGCTATTTGGTTTTCGAGATTTGTCCTTTCAGCATTTTGTGCATTTCTATTATTAATCTCTCCTTCAATTGGTGTGGGTTGAATAGTACTTTGCAACTTGGTTGTATCAACTCCTTTCTCTGCAAGTTTATTAAGCACATCAATCTGGGTTTTATTCAATTCTTGTTGTGCTTCCATTTTTGCCTCTGGAGTTTTTGCTGTCTGATAATCCTTAAGTTTTCCCTTAATTTCTCCAATGGCTCCTTTCACTAATTGATGGTAACCTCCAAAAGCCATAAGCTCAATAAATTTACTAGTACCAAAAGCAACTGCATCAGCAACTTTAGAATTAATTCCAAGTTCTTTCATCTGTCCAAGGTTATGCTCTATCTGTTGTGATGGAATAAGGGTTTCAAATGCTTTATTAACTGGCTCTAAATATTTAGAAGCCATTGAATCCTGTGGATTAATTAAAGATAATCCTGCCAGACCTCTAATTGCATTAGTTAACATTCCAGGTTGGAAGTTCTGTCCTGGAATTGCAGCTAATTGATCTGCCCGTTCTTTCCCTTGGCCAGTTAAATGTCCATAAGCACCCATAGCAAGTGCTGCTGGAAATGTTGCTAACTGTCCCACAGTACTAACACCAGCATCAACTAATCCTAACGAAGCATTAGCAAGTTGATCTACAAAACTTTTTCCTGGATTAGATCCTTCTGGTTTATTTATGAAAGGTTGAGATAACCAAGTATCATTTCCAGAAGTATTCTTAGTACCAGAATCAAAAGACTGTTTTAACCAAGAAGGATCTGTTTCCATTAATTTCTCCTTACAAATCTAACTGCTTCATCATACGAATAGCCACGTACTTTCATAAGTTGATTAATAACATCTTCATTTGTTGGGTTACTTGGAACAACTATATCAATAGCTTTGAAATCTCCAAAACCTTCAGGATCATAAGGATCAAAATGAATCAACTGTTTCTTCTGCATACCTGGAACTTTATCAGCAATTCGATTGTACTCATCTATAACACTTGAAGGAATAACATCTTTATAAATAACTTTTCCTTCTTTATCTGTATGTATCATAGATTTTCTCAATGCTTCATCTGCCCGCATTCCAGCATCATAGGGAAGTACTTTTGGCTGTAACGATGCCTCACCAAGATCATGAGGTGTTGCTATTCCAAGATCACTAATCACTCTGCCTGTTTTATCCAATAACATTTTATGATAACTACCATCAGGCATTTGTTTTGTGGTAAGTCTCTGTCCATGACTTCCAACTTGATCTAACTGGTTTTGTGCAGCAGCTCCTTTATATCCAACATCTGCAAGATCACTTTGCATTAAAGTATCAACACGTTTTAACTGTCCATCATACAAAGCAGCTTGTGCATATTCTTTATTCATTAGAGCTTTAGCTTTCATCCACTCTAATGTTTGTTTTTGTCTTGCTAATTCCATAGTATCTAATCTTGTTTGATCAGATCTAATATTATCTTGCTGCTTATCAAACATGCCAAAGACATTTCCAAGAGTTTGATTCTTCACTACTGCATTCTGAACATCCCCATGTGCTATTGAAGCAATTTGTTCTGGACTTAACCCTGTCAAGTTAGTGGTTGGCCCACTCGTTGATCCTGCCAGGGCATTTAAAAAGGGTAGACACCTAAGAGACTATTTATAGCTGTTTGTGGAGGTGTAGTTGGTTGTGGATTAGTAATAGGTTGTACATCAACTTGTGGAGTTTGAACTGTCTGTGGCACTGGTGCAATAGGAGCTTGTAATGAACTACCAGTAGTATTAAATGTTAACTGATGTGTATCAGGTAATCCATCTTTTCCTGGAACTACTTTATAACCTGAAACTCCTTTCATTCCTTCTGGAGTCATCCCACCAAGATTTGAAATTAATCCTTCAAGGAAACTTTTCTGCCCACCTTGTTGTTCTGTTCTAGCTTTATCTGCCAAAGAACTTTGGCCCATTAAAGTTCCAATTCCCGCAAAGGGATTCTTTGGTGCAACATTCCTCCCAATTGCATCAGCTATTATTGCAAACTGCTCTGGATTATTACTAATCCCACTTGATAATCCCTGTAAAATATTACTAAACATCCCGCCACTAGCAGGATTACTAGTAACATCATTCCAATTTTCAGCCATGATAACCTCCACTATATTAAATAAATGAACACACTATTTACCACCACCAAGATACCCACCAATACCACCTATAATTGCACCAGCCGCTGCACCAATAGCAGTGCCCACAGCTGGATATGAAGAACCAACCATAGCTCCAGTTGCTGCACCACTCATTGCACCACCAATAGCTGTTGTTGTCTTACTAGCCACATTTGGTTCGTTCATTGCAACACCAGATCCAATTGATGCAAGAACATTATTTCCAAACTGATATGATTTAACATACCAAGTTTTAGCATTATCAGCAATAGCTAAACTTTCAGAAGCATACTCTTTGTTAGCTACAATTGCTATCCTATTTGATTCAACTACATAATGTAAAATATCTTTAAGAAATGCAATCTTTTGTATTTGAGAATGTAAAATATCTGTAGTACTTTTTGAAAGATCATCACTATAAGAATTATAAACCATTGCAGATGTGGTACTATTTTTCTGTAAAAACTCAATTTTCTGCCCAATCATCTTAAGCATCTCAACTGCATTTGAGTAAGTTAAATCTCCTTTCTTTGCAAAAAATGCTATTCTTTGTGTAGTTATACTTCCAAGATTAATAAGTTTATCTGCCTCAAGTTTAACTATCTGATCTATTCCTTTGTCAAACAGCATAGCTTTCTGGCCAATCAATTTTTCTTTTAAACCTGCAAGATACTTTGCAACATCTCTATCCATCATTCCCCAGATAATAGCCTCACCTAAAACAAATGCTGATCCCATAGCTGCATTAATATCTCGCATCCCAGATTTAAATCTAGGTAAAATTCTAGCAGTTATTTCATCTTCAAGTATTTGAGCGTAAGCTAAAGCATCAGCATTTGCATTAGAAGTACTAAAGGTGGAATCTATTTTAGCACTCACAGTTGTTGCTGCAGCAGTCCAAAAATCTCCAGCAATCAAAGCATCAAGAATAGTTTTATAACTTAACAATGCATCTAAGACTTCATTATAATCACTATCTTCAATCCTTATATGAGCTGTATCCACTGCTGTATTCCAGTCACTTGCATACTCCATAGCATTAGCAAGTGCGGCAACATCTACTATACTTTGTTTTACACCTAAATATGCAACATTAGCATCAGATACTTCCTTAGCCACTGCTAAAGATGACTGCCATGATGTTTCAGGATTAAAAATTCCAGCTGCATCATATACTGCTGCAACTGCCTCACTTGAAGATCCTAAAAATGTATTAGGATTAAATGCTGCCGCAAGTAAATAAGGATTCCAAGCACGTAGATTAACCATATCTTGATCTACTTGTGTCAACCAGATATGGTGCATTTCTTGCATATAATCCGGATACGCTACCATTCCAGTACTTCCACCACTTCCACCACCCATAATCACCTTCCTTTATATTTTAAAAGATATAAAAGTTTGTAACTCTCCACCAAATTTTTTTGCTTGCTCAATGATTTTTTCATTTATAGTATAACAAGAAATTTTAGAGCACTTTTTATTTCTTGCATATTCTCGTATTGTATTAAAAGCAGAAATCCAACTATCTTCTTCAATATAATTAAAACCATAAGTAGAATAAATTAAAAGTGTTTTTGTATCACTGGTAAAATCTGATAAAATTTGCGTTGTAGCAATAGCATCAATATCTCCTTTCTTGTTTGTACTTATCCAACAAGTTAGAATATCAGATAATAATGCAATAAGAATACTACTCATTCTTGCTTCAGACGTTTCAATAAAAGGAGGTAAAGATTGTTCTATTGAGAATGAAATTTCTTCCCAATGACTAGAAATTTGTTCAGCTAATATTCGGGTTAGCATTATATAATCCTCTTATATTTCTTTTATCTGTTTGTTTCAATCTTAATTTAATTTCTTGTGCCCCACGAGTTGTAAGATAATTATTTCCACTAACACAAAATTTAAAATCACTTCCACTTACAATAACAGACAAAATTCCATTAGGATTAAAACTTTTCCAATCTGTTTCCTGGTAATTCTCATCACTTATTCTTGATTTAAATTTAACTTTTCCAGATACATATTCATCAATTCCATGAATCTCAATTGATTGTAAAGTTTTAAAACCACGCTGTTTAAAATCAATATTAGTAGTTTCTAATCTCCACTCATAATCAAGAGTATTTAAAAAGAATCCATAAAAATCATCTTGATATTTACCTACAGATGTCATCTTTTGATGACAAGAAGAAAGTCCAAATTCACTTAAAACATAGCAAAGAGATTTAGTTGCAATATAAAATCTTTTCTTTTCACTTAAAAATGAAACTACTATATCTCCATTATCAAGTTCACTTATCCACTCCTGATATCCAAGTTTTTTACTTTTAAGAGTTCCATCCATAAGCCAGAAATCATTATTGATATCTACCCAACCTACAAGATTATCATCTCCAGCTACATGATTTCCACTACGAATACCGGGCAAAGATAAATTCCTAATCCCAAAAGTTGAAACTGGATCACTTACTGGATGGAGTGCTACAACTCCTCCTGATCCAAATACTACAACTTGATTACCCAACTTTCTAACACTATAAATAATTTCATTTTCTGTCCAGGGTAAATCAACAAAACCAGCAGTTACATCATTAAAAGGATTAAAGTCAAAATTTCCAATCCCACTCCAGCATATAGAATATAACTTTCTATCAGACCAAATATCATTAATAGATTTTATACCACCTACAACTGCCTGCCCGTTAAAATTACACCCACTTATAAAAGGAGGAAAACTAGAAATATCTCCAATATTATACTGTGCATTTGGTTTAACTGTATCAAGTATTCTAGCAACACAAAAAATATTTGGGTTCTGGTTAAGATAACCAAAAGCACTAACCACATAAAAATAACCAAAATCTACCACATTTATCTGGTCAATATTAGTACTAAAACCAAGACTTTTCATAGCTTCCACAGACCAATTACCATCATTAGTCATCTCATATAAAACTATTTGCTCATTATAGTTTGGAATTCCACTTCCACAATCATGAGCATCTGCAAGAGCAAAACCTAAAATTACCTTTGACCCAAAAAATACTTTTGGCCAGGGCCATTCATCAACTATCCATAATCCACAAGCTGGAGCAAGTGGTTCAAGTTGCAATATTGGTTCATAAGGTAAAAGTCCTTCATCTCCTCCAGGCATTAAGTTATAACATTCCAGAAGTCCTGGTTTTACACTATGTTTAAACGCTCTTAAACCATTAAAAGAATTAAAAGTTACCTCAAATTCTCTCATGAGTTTTCTCCTAACTTAATAACTTTTGGAGTACCAATTATGGAATCTATATTATAAAGGATTGCCACATAAATATTAGTTATTTTCTCTGGCATCTTTGTACTACATATTAAATAATCTCCAGGTTTTACATCAACAGTTATCAACTCAAACATAAAATTAGTTTTCATTATTATATAACTAATTTGTTCTGCCTTCGTGTGTACGCCAAGTTTTTTCAAAGAAAAAATAACCTCAGTATTTTCTTTTACATCTTCAATCATTACACACAGTTTTGATAACTTACCTCTTACTGGAAACATACACTTAAAAATAATTCCATCTTCTCCAACAGTCTCTTTAAATCCTGAATAAATATTCGGAGGAAAAACAACTACAGCTGATGATAATTCTTGTCTATTATTAAGACGGTCAAGAACTAGTGCAGCATGATTTAGTTTTTCATCCACTGTCATTCCTTGTAATTTAAATGGCTGCATAATTATCCTTTCATATCATCAATATCACAGATTAGTTCTTCTATCATATCTTTATCCAGTTCAGCTATTTCAAACTGAAGTGCATTAAGCCAATCTTTTGCTCCTTCAGAATTACGATAGAAAACTTCAAGTTGATAAAGAGCAGCTTTTAATAATAGTTCAGGAGTTTCTAATGTCCAATAATTTTCTTGTGTATCATCAGACAATGAATTTTGATAGAAGTTTCCAATTACCTCAATAACATAAGATTCATCTACAACTGGAGCAATAATCAAACCACGATAGTTGTATTTTTTATCACTCTCTGTATGGGTATAGTTTAAAAATGTTCCCAATGATGTTTTAACTGTTGTTTCCAGTGCTCTGAGATTCGCTGGACAATAGTAAAGTGGAACACCAGCAGTTATTTCAGATACAAGTCCATCATAATATTCTTTCATTTCTTTTAAAGTACACTTTTCAAGTAGTACTCTAGTTGTTGTATTATTTGCCCAAACCTCAAGTATTGCGCGACATCGTAGTTGAAACATAACTGAGTATGTTCCAACTGCAAGGGGAAGAAAAACACTCGCTTTTGTTTCTGGAGTTTCAACTAAACGATCAAGAAAGTTCTGTCCAGAGTTAATAAAAAAGTTAGCTCCATTATCCAGCCAAGTAGAAGTGTTTGACACTAAATCATATCTTCCACTAAGTTCAATAAATTTTTTTCTTATTTCTAAAAGTGTCATTTAACCTCCACTATGTTCATTTTTTAAACATAGTGATAACCCCATCAAAAGGAGTTATCACTATGACTAACACATTATGCCGGTGTTCCATTATCTGTATTAAATCCATTCAGATAAGCAAACGTAGTTGGATGATGAATTTCCAAACCACATTCAGTTAGAAACTCCTCATCAGTACCATCAATCCTATTTCGTCCTGTATTCTTCTTGTCTGGATCATCATAGAAAGTGGTATCAGTTAAAAAACGATACTTCAAATTAGCCATATCCATACAAATCATACTGTTACGGTTAGTGGTTTCATAAGAAAACAAAGGATGGGTCTTCAAATAAATAACTCCAAAAGGAGTTCTCCATTCCATTACCTGAATACCATAACTTTTAGTAACTGGAGTAAACATATAAGTACCATTTTGTTTAACCAGTTTGTTAATACCAAGAATTACACCACTACCACAAATAGCCAGACGTTCAGAAGAACCAAAACGAAACATTGATTCCAGCTGAGTATCAAGCCATTCTTCACCACTATCAACCCAATAAGAATTCAAAAATGGTGCACTAGCATTAGTAGAAAAATCATCATTTATTCCACCATTAGCCACAATAAAAGGAATTACACCATCAGTAGTTCTTTCCGGTTTACCATTTGCACCAGTTAGTTCACTCTTGGTTCCCCAAAGGAAAGCTTTTTCCAGTTCCATACCATGAAGCTGAAGTGCTTCACGTTTACTTTCCTCATACTGAGCTTTAGTACGAAGTTTTGTCAACTTCGCAGTTCGGGTAATACTCAAAGAAGTTCTAAAAATTTGAGTATAGTTATAATACTTAGTTGGTGCGTATGAAATTGCTGCTGGCATTGCACCACCCTCAGGGTTTACACTACCAATTACCAAAATCCTATTGGTATCAGCAATACCCGTTGTGGTTGGGTCAGCTTGGAGTAACTTACAAGCAACATAAGAATTATTTCCATTACTCAAAGTTCCCACTACCTTTGCATTACAATCATCAAGATAGTTAGCAGTATTACGCAAAAGAACTTGATGCCCAGCACGAAACTCAGATACAACAGCAGCAGTTACCTTGGCATAAAGAACATCTCCAACTGCACCACCAGTAGCATATGCACTTGAAAGTGCTGAATCAGTATAAACATCTGCAACAGTTCCAGCTTGCAATGGAAGTCCTTTAGTCCACCAAGAGAACTCAGGATCATCAACTTTCTCAGATCCCATTTTAGACATAATTGCAGTTAAAGGAAGTTCACCATTGGGATAGAGATAAAGAATTCCCTCACGGAAATTTTTAGGTCTTTCAGAAGTTCCCCAATCACCAGTACCCATCATTCCAAGAAATCCAGCCATACTTTACTCCTTTCAGATAAACCAAAATTATGCCGCAGCGACAATAACACTATTAACACTTAACGGCTTATAAGTTAAATACCATTTAATAACACCAGATCTTGCAGCACTTCCTAGAAAACTTAATGTTCCAATAGGAAGCAAGAACAAACAATCCGCAACTGTTACTGGATCAATAATAACAGCACCAGCAGTTACAGGAGTAAGAACTCCAGCTACACCAACAAAACGATAAGAAGTTCCAGCAGCATCAGAATCAATTGCTACAATTGTTGATAATGCAGCAGTAGCAGCAGGAGTGGTTGTAGTATGTTGTAATGTACCATTAGCAGCACCACCCAAAACTGTAGTTACAATACCAATAACCGAGGCAATAATTGGCCCACCAGTTATAGTAAACAAATCATCAGCCCCAGAGAGAACTGCACCATCAGATTTCTCTAAGCATTTCCATCCAGAAATACCAAGAGCAGCTTCAATTCTATCAACTACCGTATCCACAACCCCAAGATTCGTAATTAGTGTGTGTGCATGATTGTGGATGTCAGTGAGTTTAGTACTCAACAATGTATTTGTAATAGCCATTTAACCCTCCTTCGTGGATTATGCTACACCACTAGTAATAGTTCTCCAATTGTACCCATCACAAAAGAGCATAATCCAATCATCATCAGCATCAAGATCACCTACAGTGGTAAGCTCAGTTGCAGTCTCCTTTACATACAGTGAAATATCACCACCTGCCGCACCAGTTGGGGCATTAACATAATACATCTTTCCAGCTGCTTCTGCTTTACTTGGCAAGGTAATAATTCCACTTGCGTCAGCAACTTCAGAAATTGCCCGAATACAAAAGTCAGTTGCTTTCATTTGATATGTTGGAACTGCTGTAGTAAGTGTCAGAAGGAGAAAATTATTCCCTCTCATACTATCCAACATTTCGCCATCAATACGTTCTACTCTCCGTTCCATAAAAAATCCTCCCATTTAAAAATTAAGTAAATCTTGTAATTCCTGCTGAAACTTATCCAGACTTGGCTCTTTTGTTCGTCCTCTGGCGCCAGTTGTTCTTTGAACCAATTCCGGACTTCTTCCCTGTTCATTAATTAAAGTATTTGCTTTTTTCCGAAGACCTAGAATCTCCCTTGTTTTTTCTGCTGATTTTGTAAAGATCTCAGCAATAGTTAATTGTGGATTAGTACTATATATCTCATTAGCAACAGCCGCAACAGTTTTCTTTACTGGTTCAAGATCTGGATTTTCAATATAAAATTCATCTGTTGCTTGTTTGATAGCTAACTGTTGTTCAGTTTGTCTCATTACAATTCCAGGAATGCTAACTAGAATTTTTTGAATCGCTCTTTCTTCTGCAACCTGCATAGCTTTTGCAATTGCGACATTAAAGAGTTCTTTACTTCCAAGAACATCATCAATATCATTATCACCAATTAAGTCATAAACATTAGGTTTCTTTTCTTCTTCAACAACTTCAGATATTTTCTCTTTAATTGGTGCAGTTGGACTTATAATTTTACCTGATAACTCTTCAATCCTTTGCATTAGGATAGTATTTTGTTTTTTAATCTCATCAATTTCACTTAATTCAACTTCATTATCTACAACTTCTTCAACCTTTTTTCCCTCTGATCCTTTTGAATCTTCATCCTTTGAAATTTCTTCTGTTTCTGTTTTACTTTCAAGTTCTTTATCTTCCGATATTTCCTCTCCTTTCTCTTCATTTTCAGGTTCTCCCATAGAGGGTGATAAAAATGGTGCTAACATTTCCTCTACCTGATTTTCAGTTTCTTCAATTTTACTATCATTTTCCATAAATAATTTCCTCCATTAACTGTGTTAAAAAAATGAACATAGTTAGTCTTTATCAGACTCCATTTGTTCCAACTGCATATCTGGCCATTTAGCAATATCAGATAATACTTCACTTCTTCCTTGTGCCCGATAGATTTCTATGGGTTCATTCAAAGTTAAAATACTTGCAACAACATTAGAGTTCATAAAAGATAACTCTTTTTTAAAAACTTTCCACACAGGATCATCAAGAAATCGTTTAAGTTCACCAATAGTTATTTCCATTATCACTGGGCTCCTTGTTGAAGATATTTAACTCCTGGAATACCATTAATTATATCTTGGGCTCCATTAGGTAAATAATGTTGCTGTTGTGCTATATCTTGTAATGGAACCATATTACCAGCTTGAACCTGTTGTTGTACTTGTTCATCTGGCATAGGCATTATTTCAAATTCCTCAATATTCTTAGCCCCATTATTTCTTGCTATATGTTCAAATACTTTAACAATGTCAAACTTTTGCCTCAAATGAGGTTCTGTTGCAATCATCTGAAATATCTTAGTCCAAACCTCACTGTAGTTACTTCCCGGAACACTTCCATCTCGTACCTTAATATCATAATCTACAAGAATATCAAAAGGACTAACCTTCATTTTTCCTTTATTAATCCTATCTCCATACTCAGTCATTAACATTTGCTGCCATTGGCCACTTGTAGTAACATATAAATCTTCACTCATCAACTGTTTTGTATGTGAGGCAAACATATATCCTATATCTTGCATTGCCTGTAAAGCAATAATTCTTGCCATTCGTTCAAGTCGAGAGAATGCACCAGCTCTAGTACCTTCAAACTCTTTTCCTGTCAGACGTTCTGGCCCGCCCTGTCGTAGTGCTCCCATTGCAGCATCATCAGCCGCACCTATTTTTTGCATCCACTGGACAATCCAAGATGAATCTGCAATATGTCCTTTAGTAACATCTTGTACCGCAAGCTGTTGTACTGCATCTTTTACACCTTTGCCCCATGCCGGTCTACGCAGACGAATAAGTTTTCCTGGTTTAGGATCTTCAATATCCTTAACATTTACCAGATAAGGATCAACAATTAGCATGTCATTTATAGCTTTCTTAACATTACTAATATGAGTGTTAAACAACCAATCCAAAATCCCCTGCATTCCACTAAGCATTTCAATTCTTGAAACTGGTGTTGAACTATAGCCATCAAAATCTCCAGCACTTATTGCTATTGGAAACATATTATGATCTAAATCAAGTGGTTTGCATTTAGTTATAACTTCATCAGCACTTAAACAAAACGCCCATTTTTCTGGGTAATCATTATTACTAAGATTCCATTCACTTGGAATTATCTTAATAAACATATTTACATTGTCGACACGACTTGTAATGTTATCATCATTAATTCTAGAAACTCCTCCAGTACGTCTTTCTCTTTCAGATTTATCTCCCTCAAATAACGCAGATCTTTTATTTTGCACACTTTTCAAATATTTAACATTAAAAATATCTTTATTATTTTTCTCTGTTGAGAGCATATCCATTAAGTTAGTTTTTTCAATCCAACCAAAAAATTCTCCTTTCTGCTGATCATGGATACTTACATTAGGATCAGGTAAACAAAGGTATGGATCAATATTACTAAGTTCATTTCCTTCAAATAATATAGATTCTTCACTTTTCTTAGCACTTCCTCCACCAACTAGTTTACCTAAAATTCCCATAATCCCAGTTTCAGCTTTTATAGTTTTCCATCCAACTCTTTTAGTCCACCCAGGAGCACTTACACCAAAACCATATGCAAGATCATCACGAAACATAGTATGAAGATTCAAAGCAACTTTACTTTTATTACAATGTAGATCTATAACCTTCTCCATCATAATAGCTCCAAGAGTATCCTCAGGTGAAACACCTTCATAACGGAAAATTGGGTCTTGAAAAAAGGCAGCAGTAAGATAACCAAGTAGTGTTTCCATAATAGCATAACTATAAGGGAATACAATACTTGTTGGTTTTCTATCATCTTCTGCTTTTGACTTTTTTTCCTTGTCATCAAGATTAATAAATGCTGTCAAAGTCCGATCAATAGTATTCCAATCATCATATCTTGAAGACATAACTCTTTGCGAAGCCAGTGCCCGTTTCTTAATTTCACTAACTAATTTCGTATGCAAACTACTCCCAGGTTTAAGATCTAATCCCCTAGGATAATCATAATCAAAATTAGTTCCCTGGAAATTTGTTGGACTTCCATTTTTAGATCCATAATCAATTACTGGCATAAGTCGTTTCCTTTATATTGTTCTCCAACCTTCAATAATTCCATCATTTTCCAGTTCAAAATAACTTTCATCATCTTCAGGAATATCTGGTGGATCAAAATACTGACCTTCAAGTTCCATTAACTCTATAATATATGCCTCTGCGTCCATTACATCCCATAAGCGAGATTTAGGATATGATAGCAATTGTGATTCAAGTTTAGTACAACATACTTTATTATGAAAAACAAATCCCTGGCGATAGTATGGTACAAGGGATGCAATGCGATCTTCTTTTTTCAATCTTGCTTTAAGCTCAACAAACTGCGCCCAACAGTTTCGCAATTTCATCTGATTTATAAATGGCTGAGTTATAAATTCATTAAGAGAAGTTACTTCCGGTGCAAGTATTCTCGCACCAATTCGCTCAACCATATCAATAGCTTTGTCATAAAGTTCTTCAGGATAAAACTTTCCTGCCACTACATCCCTTATATACATAGCACGAGACTCTCGATCAAAACTTATTCCTATTATAGCTGAGTCTGCACTATGTAACTTTACTGTTTTAGCAGGATCCACAATAACAACTGTTATACAATCTTTTGATTTTTTACTCTCTACAAAATCAACTTCTTCATAATATTTAAAATACTCTGGCTTAAAAACCGCATCCTCAGTACTTATTGGTATGTTCCTATACTCACGATAAAACAGATCAACTTGACTAGGTGTTTTATTTTTATGGCTTTCATATAATGCTTTTACTTCTTCATCAGTTATAAAATCCGGCCAATTACTTTTTAACTCATCATCACATAGAGATAACCTAATACCATACCAATCAGGATCTTCCAGTAAATTAACTAAAAGTGAATCTTCATGTAACACTGTACCAACCATAATGATTTTCCAGTCTTTAGATCCACGATCTACACTATTACAAACATCTGAGAACCACCACTCTTTAAGTTTCTGTCGTTGCTCTTCACTTTTAACACTTTCAGCATCTTCAAGATCATCAGCTATTATAAGATCTGGTCGATACCGTTCAAATAGTAATCCACGAATTTGCTGTCCAGCACCTCTAGGCATAACCATTGTGCCACTTTGAGTTATCCATTGTTCTTTACTAAATGAATCTGTTTTCATCGGGCCAAATAAACGAGTTATATCTTGATTATATAACAACTCACGTTTAAGATTTTCACCTTGCATTACTGCACTCGTGGCTGTGCATGAAACTGGAACAATAAACTTTTTCTCTCTAAAGAGAATTTTCTTTGCTGGATATGCAATAGTATCAATACTAGTTTTACCAAAGCCACGAGGTGCAGCAATTACAGCTTTATGAATATTATCATTATCAAGTATATCAAAAATTTCGTTATGAAGCGATGAAAATGCCCTAAAAAATCTTTCAGGAAAAAGAACTTTAGCACAAACTTTTGTACTTAAAAAACATTGTTTTAGTATTTCATCTACTTCAGGTGTACGTTCCATAAGACCTTTCGTGGTATTCACTATGTTCATTTATTTAACATAGTGGTTAATTTCTCAAAGTATCCGGGTTCATACCTTGCATTTCCTCAAGGGCTTTGGTTGCAGCTTGATTGATCTGATCTTCAGTTGCCCCGGCCAGTCGCATTTGCTCCCCGACAACAGACACTATGCCTTTGAGGATGCTTGCAAATAACATAATAGTTGCAGGATCCATTAAGCACCTCCTTTTGTCGCCAACTTTGTTAACTTGTCAATGCCGTCAAGCAGTGCCTTTACCTTTGCATCTGACATAGCATATCCAGTAATCGGGCCAGCAGGATTCATTGGGTCAATAGGAGTTAAGAAGTCAATAATCAGCGGATACACTTCATCCAGAACTTCCAGCTTTTCCTTCGCAAGTTTCTTTTCAGTTTCCGTTGCAAACTGGTTTTCATTGACCGCCTTGACCTCAAGAAACACGCTTTTGTAAATTGCCTTGAATGCAATGCCCTGTTGCTTGTCCTGCATGGCCTTGTTGCCGCCGCAACCCGACACAAGCACCAGCGCCATAATCAACAACAGTGAAACTTGGATTCTTTTTTTATACATTTTGCCCTCCTTTCCCATTTTTACCCGTTATA
>Ga0268283_1000471_pt1 | contig 26755 bp, 20 predicted proteins | sample saktaG_13_FD_190140 | JGI IMG/M metagenome (GOLD analysis project Ga0268283, IMG submission 190140) | Saline water microbial communities from Sakinaw Lake, British Columbia, Canada - sak_2013_06_06_36m | ecosystem: Environmental > Aquatic > Non-marine Saline and Alkaline > Saline ... | reverse complement strand
AGTCTCTCTGGCAAATCCCCATACCGGACTGGTCACGCTTTCATACACTTCCTTGGCGAAATTGAGCATTCCCACATATCCGGCCAGTGGAATCTTGCGCTCATGATTGTGATCGCAAAAACCAACAGCCATCTTGTATGCGATCGGGCGCTCCTTGACGCCGCCGATCACCAGATCCGCGCCTTTTTCGATGATATACTTGGAAAGTTCCAGGGGATTTGCGTCATCCACAATGACCGTTCCGTCATCGCACAACTCCCTCAGTTCGGCGTAATCCTCCGGGTTGCCGGTCTGAGAGCCGGCAAGCACAACATCCATGCCCAGAAGCCGCAGGGCCTTGATGAGTGAAAATGCCTTGAATGCACCGCCCACATAGATGGCTGCTTTTTTACCCATCAGCGCTTTTTTGTACGCCTGAAGCCGGGGATAAATCCGGCTGATCTCTTCCTTGACCATCACTTGGGTGCGGCTGAGGATGCCCGGCTGGTCGCTGAAATGCTCGGCCACATCATACAGAGCCTTGGACATGTCCTCGACGCCGAAATAGGAAACCCGAAGATAGGGAATTCCGTAAGTCTCTTCCATCATTTTGGCCAGATATGTCATGGAGCCGGAGCATTGAACCACATTCAAGGATGCCCCATGCGCACGCTGTACGTCCGCCACCCGGCCATCACCGGTCATCACCGATACCACCTGAACGCCCATTCTCTCGTAATAATCCTTAATGATCCAGGCCTCTCCGCCGATGTTGAATTCACCCAGGATGTTGATGCTGGTTTTGCTGATGTCATCGGTCTTTTTTCCCTGTCCGATCAGTTTAAACAGGGCTTCGCAGGCAGCTTTGTAGCCATCTCTTTTGGTTCCTTTGAACCCTTCCGAATTTACGGGAAGGACGGGGATCCCTTTTTCTTTGGCTACTTTCCGGCACACGGCATCCACATCATCGCCGATAATCCCCACAATGCAGGTTGAATATACAAAAGCCGCCTTGGGGGCATACCGGTCAATGAGTCCGGTCAAAATTGCGTCAAGCTTTTTCTCGCCCCCGAAAATGACATCTTTTTCCTGTAAATCCGTGGAAAAACTGAGGCGATGGAGCTCGGGACCCGAAGACAGTGCGCCCCGGATATCCCAGGTGTAGGCCGCGCAGCCGACGGGTCCGTGAACCAGATGCACCGCATCCGCGATTGGATACAGCACCACACGGGATCCACAGAACACGCAGGCTCTCTGGCTGATGGAACCGGCCAGGCTGTGTTTTTCGCAGCTCATCTGATACGGCGCTTCACCTTTTTCCCAGATGTGGTTTTCCCGCTCTTTGAGAATAGATATGCTTGTCATGGTGTCTCCCTCTGCAGGGGCGAATAATCATTCGCCCCTGCCTCCTACATCACCAGCTCCATGTTGATGTCGGTTGCGTCCCGATCTTTTCGATCCAGGAGCGCATCCAGTATTTTTTCTAGAAATCGGATGCCGCCTTTATAGCCCATTGACGAGAAATAACTGTGTCCGATCCGGTCAAAAATCGGAAAACCATAGCGAACCAGCGGAATGTCCTCATCCTTGGCGATGTATTTCAGGTAAGTGTTCCCGATCAATAAATCCACGGGTTCCTGTTTAATCCATTGATGCAGCAGGAACAAATCCCCTGGAATTTTGATTTTGACTTCACAGGGCGCGTCTTTAACCACTTCCCGAAGTTCTTTTTCAAATTTTTTGCCGGCCGGCGTTCCGGTCACCATATAAACCGGGATCATGTCAATGGAGACCAGAAATTTGGCTATGGCCAGAAGCTGATCCGGATCGCCGGCCAGAGCGACTCTTTTTCCATAGAAATACTGATGCATATCCGAGATCACATCCACGAGCTGTCCCCGCTCCAGCGTGAGTGCATCCGGCACATTCACGCCTGCAATGCGCCTGAGGTTATCGACAAACGTGTCGGTGCCCTCAAGCCCCATCGGCAAATCGAGCAACTGGCAGAGAACCTTGCATTTGGCATCCAAAGCTCTGGCTGCGGGACCCGAGGCAAGCTTTCCCAGGGCCAGGGTTCCCATGCTGGACCCCGTTAGTTTCAGTTCGGGAATCGTTACCCCGCCTTCCGGATACATGCGGAATTTTCCGGTCAGCGGGCCGTTCAACACGTTAGAAGTGTCCGGGAACATGATCGTATGAACGCCCATGAGCGATGCAATGCGCCGGATCTCTTCCATATCTGCCGGCTCCGAATACCCCGGAATCAGATTGATGGTTTTGTTTTTATGTCCGTTTGATTCGGCAAAATAATCCACCATGGCTCGGGTCATGGTGGCAAATCCGGTTACATGCGATCCCACATAACTGGGCGTATTGGCATGAATGACATATTTGCCTTCGGGGATTTTGCCCTCACCTCTGGCTTTATTAATGATCTGTGGAATATCATCTCCGATGGTCTCCGACAGGCAGGTAGTATGCACGGCAATGATATCCGGATGGTACACGGAGAAAATATTGTCGATGGCTTGAAGCAGGTTGGCCTGTCCCCCGAAAACCGAAGCGCCCTCGGTAAATGCGCTGGTCGCGGCCATGACCGGCTCCTTGTAATGACGGGTCAGGGCGCTTCGATGATAGGCGTAACATCCCTGAGACCCGTGGCTGTGCGGAAGACATCCGTGAATGCCCAGAGCTGCATACATTGCGCCAATGGGCTGACAGGTTTTGGCCGGATTGATTGTTAATGCACTGCGTTCCGTAATTTCTTTTGGCGTATGTCTGAGCAGCATGATTCTCTATCTCCAATTCAATTTATATAATATTCTTTCTTATTCCCACGCATAGGTTGCCATGAGCTCCGGATTTTTCTGCCAGGGCGCCTTCATGTAGCTCCAGATCCTGCTGTTTACCATCCGGTCAATATCGTGGTAAAAATTGATGGCTCCTGCAAACCCGGCATAGGGTCCGCCGTAATCATAGCTGTGAAGCTGTTTCATGGGAATTCCATGCTTCTGGATCGCGTATTTTTCCTTGATCCCCGCACAGAACATATCAGGCTTGTAAATTTCAATAAGCTGATCCGTCTCATACTGGCTGAGATCATCGATAATCAACGTGTTGTTTGGCATATCCGGCATCATGCCGTCATATTCGCTGAAAACCACACCCTGTTTTTTCAACCTTTCAATTTCTTCCGGTCCTTTGCGGGGCCTGAAGTTCTCCGGATCCGGATGGACTTCCAGCTCCTGAATGTTTCGGCTGTCCGCATCCACCTTGATATCGGGGAGTACCTTGCGGCCTTCATAATCGTCCCGGTGACCGAATTCATATCCGGCGGAGAGGGTGATCATCCCCAGTTCTTTAAAGAGATCCTGATAATGGTGCGCGCGAGACCCGCCCACAAACAGCATGACCCGCTTGCCTTTGGTGCGGGGATAAATGGCGTTTCTGGCTTTTTCCACTGCGGGCATTTCCTCGGCAATCACCGCCTCAACCCGTTCGGTAAGCTTTGAATTTTCAAAATAAGCAGCAATTTTCCGAAGGGACTTAGCCGTGGATTCGGCGCTGATAAAATTGACCTTGATCCAGGGAATGCCGTATTTTTTCTCCATCATCTCCGCTACATAATTGATGGAGCGATGGCACATGATCAGGTTGACATCCGCCGTGTGCGCATTGGCAAAACCTTCCACGGTGGAATTGCCGCTGAAAGTCGAAACCAGGGTGATGCCGCATTTTTCAAAAATCCGCTCGATTTCAAAGGCGTCTCCGCCGATATTGTATTCGCCAAGAAGATTAATCTTGAATTCGCCTTCCCGGACGGAATCGTCGGTTCCCACCACATGGGTAAAAACGCCGTTGTTTGCAATATGGTGACCCGCGGACTGGCTGACCCCCTTATAGCCTTCGCAACTGAATCCAAAAACATTGATGTTCAGTTTTTCCTTCATTTCCTTGCAGACCGAATGCACATCATCACCGATCAGTCCCACCGGACAGGTGGCGAATACGCCGATGGCCTTTGGTTTGAAGATGTCATAGGCTTCCTGAATGGCCTGTTTCAGTTTTTTTTCACCCCCAAAAATGATCTGTTCTTCCTGCATGTCCGTGGAAAAACAATATGGCATAAAATTGTGGCCGTCCGATGATGTACCGGGTGATGAATCCGGGTCGGTCTGATTTCTTCGGGTCAGCCAACTGTAATATCCGCAGCCGATCGGCCCGTGCGTGATATTGACGATGTCACGTGTAGGCCCAAGCACCACACCCTTGCAGCCTGCATAACAGCATCCCCGCTGCCCGATCAAACCGGGTGTGGTTCGCACATTCGACTGGATTTCCGGAACATCGCCGGTTTCGCCGATCTTGTTGATGATGATCTGTTTGGCACGCTTTCGCGCCACTTTGGTCGGATACTTCGCGATGAGTTCCAGTTTCACTTTTTCAGGGTCCAAACATTCATCTGCCACGATATCTTCGGTTGTCTCCATTGCTTTTTCTCCTCCGGCGTCTTTCACGCGTCATCCAGAACTTCATCGCCGAACTCACCGGTTCGGACGCGAATGGCATCCAGGCAAGGCATGACATAAATTTTGCCATCCCCGGATTTCCCGGTCTGGTTGACCCGAATAATGGTTTTAACGGTTTTCTCCACCAGTTTGTCCGGGACAACAACCAGAAGTATCCGTTTGGGAATCAGCCGTCCGCTTTGGCCGAGCTGAGAAATGGCCTCTTCATAGCCTTGTTCCGCTCCTTTCAGCAGGTGCAGATCCACAAGCCCTTTTCCTCTGCCCAGGGCATCCCTTGCGGTAATGGACGAGATGCCTGCCTCCGACAACGCCTGCTTGGTTTCATTCATTTTGTTCATACGAATGATGGCGGTGATTTCCTTCATATCTTCACCTCGATCATTTCCCCGGTCGAAGTTTCCTTGATTCCCGAGCTGATGGTGTAAGCTTCCTCCACCGGCACCACAAAAATCTTTCCATCCCCGTAAGCGCCCTTGTCTCCGGTTCTTGCCGCACCCATAATCGTTTTGATCACAAAGTCCTTGTCCTGGTCCTTGACAACAGCCAAAATCATTTCCTTGGGGATTTCGTCATAAGTGATTTCTCCGATTTTGATGCCGCGCTGCTTGCCGCGGCCCACCACGGACATTTTGGTAATACCGGGGAACCCGGCTTCCATCAGGGCCGCCAGGACATTGTCCGCTTTTTCGGGCCGTACGATTGATCGTATCATCAACATTTTATTTGCTCCTTTTTTTATATGAGATTCCTTAAGGACAGGCTGAAGACCGAAGGCTACAGCCTCCTTCCTTCAGCCATCTGTCATCTGCTTTCTGTTTTCTGTTATTATGCTGCCAGCCCGTGCTCAATCAGCATTTTTTCCAATTGGTCGATTTCCAGAGGCTTGGGAACGACAAACATCTGGTTGTCTTCAATCTTTTTGGCAAGGGTGCGATATTCATCCGCCTGTGAATGCCCGGGTTCATACTCAATCACAGTTTTCCGGTTGATTTCCGCACGCTGCACCATGTTGTCTCTGGGGACAAAGTGAATCATCTGCGTTCCAAGTTTATCTGCAAAAGCTTCGATCATATCCTTTTCAAAGTCCACATTGCGGCTGTTGCAGATGAGCCCCCCCAGCCGGACCCCGCCAGCTTCCGCAAATTTTACGATGCCCTTGCTGATGTTGTTGGCAGCATACATGGCCATCATTTCGCCGGAGACCACGATATAGATTTCCTTGGCCTTGCCCTCGCGGATGGGCATGGCAAATCCGCCGCAGACCACGTCTCCCAGAACATCATAAAAAGCATAATCCAGTTTTTCGCTTTCCGCATAAGCGCCGAGCTGTTCCAGGAGATTGATCGAGGTGATGATTCCCCGGCCTGCACACCCGACGCCAGGCTCCGGTCCGCCGGACTCTGTGCACAAGACGCCGCTGAATCCTGTTTTTCGGACATCCTCAAGCTCCACGTCCTCACCTTCTTCCCTTAACGTATCCAGAACCGTTCTCTGGGCCAATCCGCCCAGAAGCAGCCGGGTCGAGTCGGCCTTGGGGTCGCATCCCACAACCATGACCTTTCTGCCCATTTCTGCCAGTCCTGCAACGGTGTTCTGTGTGGTCGTCGATTTGCCGATTCCGCCTTTTCCATAAATGGCGATTTTCCTCATGTCGTTTCTCCTTGTTGTTGTTCATTAACCATCAAAAGCAATAATTAAATGATAAGCAATAATGATGCCAATATTTAAAATATATATAACATGCTAAAATAAAACATATAAAAAATACTTAAAAAATATTAATAATACAATAATGTAATCATTATTAATTTTATTACATAATTGTATATAATGGACCATGGAAACAGTAACGGTTATTGGCATTTATTTCAAAGAGAACATGGCGGGTATGGACTACAGAAACGCTACGCGGGGTGATCCTGTTTAAGCGTGAGGATGCCAAAGGAAATTACAGGATAAATGTTATTCGAGGCCAAAACAACAAACGCAAAGAGGGAATATTTCCCTCTTTGCGTTCCTGCATTGCCCTGTGATTGAGAAGGGACTCAGCTTCTGTAAATCACATTGCACGTCAAACCGATTCAAATAATACTTTTAAAATGCCATGGACAAGGTTACGCCGCCATATAAAAAACTGGAATTATCGCTGATACTGGCTGCGGTAATGTAATCTTCGGCTTTTCCGGAAATCGGAAACGAATAGGCAATCAAGGGTTTTATGGAAAAATATTCGCCAACAGGTATGGTCAACCCGAGCGATACCAGTCCGTTGTGAAATTCCCTGTATTTGCTTTCAGGATCATTGACTTCAACCATATTGCTGGTGTCGGAATAATAATACCCCGCCGATGCAGCCAGGTCCAGGGTGATTTTATCAACGATCGGCTGTGAATGCGAAACGCCAAAACTCACATACCAGGCCGGCGAATGGGCGATTTCCCGGTATATGGACAGGGTCGGACTCAAAATCGTATCAAAAGTTGCAGAAGCAAAAACTTCCTGTGAATCCAGCGAACTGGCATTAACATCCGATGAGCCGGCCGGCGGTGTGCCCCCCAGCGCATAGTAGATATATCCGCCGGTTAACTTAACCGGTCCCAGGCTTTTGGCGTATGAAAGGGTCAAATCCGTTTCCGTGTATCTGGACGTATGTGCATCCGAGTTGCGGACTTTCAGATCTGTATCCATATTCCCCCAGACATTAAAACTGAACCCCTCGTAGCCCAAAGTCACGGACGGCTGAATGACCACACTGTTACGACTCAGTTCCAATCCCCGCCAGATGTACTGGCTGAAAACACCCAAATCCAAAGCTGCCGTCGGTTTGGATGCCTCTTCCGCTGCCGGCTTGGCTTCATCCTCTGCCGCTACAACCGCCTGGCTGGCAAAAATGACTGTCGCCGCCGCAATACAGGCCCAGATACGTCGATTCTTCTTCATTCTTTTTTCCTCCCTTTTTTATCCCTGATGAAAATATAAATGATATAAACTCCCGATCACAGTTTCCTGCAATTCCAATCAATTTCAATTTTGTCGATATTATTTAAATTATTGACAGTGATCCGACCCGTCAGCGTAAAATATCAGGACCGAATCACGGATAGGGTTCATTGTTAATGCTATGTTTATCTAAAAGTCTTGTTCCGGATGGTGAAATCCGGATATGCGGTAACCGCCACTTCGCTCATATCGAGCCCTGCCTGTTCCATTTCCTCGGGAACCCGCAGAGGAACGATCTTGTCAAGAAGTTTAAAGAAAGAATACATGACGATAAAGACAAAGACGATGTTGGTGACCGTACCGATAAGCTGGGCGAGAAACTGGGATGTATCCCCATAAAACAATCCCTTGACGGTACCTGTTACGCCATTAAGGTTGTCACCGTATGTTCCGTCCGCAAAAAGTCCCAATGCCAGCACGCCCCAGGTTCCATTGACGCCGTGAACGGATATGGCACCGACCGGATCATCCACCTTCATTACCCGTTCCACAAAAAACACGCTGATGCAGAGAACAACGCCGGCGATGGCGCCGATAATCACTGCCGAAACCGAATTCACAAAAGCACAGGGCGCGGTGATCGCGACAAGGCCTGCCAGAAAGCCGTTGGCAATCATGGATATATCCGGTTTGCCGAACCGAATCCACATATAAGCCATGGATGAAAAAGCTGCGGCAGCGGATGCGAGCATGGTGTTGACGGCGACAACGCCGATTCTTAAGTCACCTCCGGCAAGAGAGGAGCCCGCATTGAATCCGAACCAGCCGAAAGCCAGGATGAAACATCCGGCAAGCGCCATGGGGATGTGATGCCCCGGCAGGGCATTGGGGGTTCCGTCGGCTTTGAACTTGCCCAGCCGGGGCCCCAGAACCATGGCACCGGCAAGCGCGGCCACGCCGCCTGTCATGTGAACGACCGATGAACCGGCAAAATCCACATGGCCGTGACCGAGTGCAAACATTTTACCAAGCTGTGACAACCAGCCTCCGCCCCAAACCCAGTTGGCATATAACGGATAGACGATGCCGGAGATAAATAGCGCGTAGATACAAAATGATTTGAATGTCCATCGCTCCGCCATGGATCCGGTCGGGATAGTGGCCGTGGTGTCCATAAACACCATCTGGAAGAGAAAAATGGTAAAAACCACAACATCGTACGTGCCGCCGGAAAGGAAAAAACCCTTTGTTCCGAACAATCCGAATTCCTTTCCGAAAAGATTGACCACGAACTCACCGTTTAAAACCGTTCCCCCTCCAAGAGATGCCGCACCGCCACCCCCTCCCATCTGGAGAGCAAATCCGCAGACCCAATACCCCAGCATACCGAGGGCATAGACCATGAAATTCATGCCCATGGTATGGCCGGCATTTTTTGCCTGGGTAAAGCCTGTTTCCGCAAAAGCGAAACCCAGTTGCATGAACATGACCAGGAACCCGCAGACAAGCGTCCAGACAATATTTGTAGCGATCCGGTTGTGACCGATCACATCCGCCAGCTTGACGGCAAGGGGCTCTGCAGCCGCCATGTTTTTCATGTCCTCGGCGGTTGGGGCGCCGGTAGTTGCGCCGATCACATCGGCAACGCCGCCGGTGTTCGTGCCTGAAGGATCCGGCACCGGATCCGGCGCCTGAACAGTCGCGGCCGCCTCTTCCGCGAACAGAAATGACGGGGTAATGGAAAAACTGACAAAAACAATAAAAAACATGATGAACACCGTTTCCAAACCATTTCTTCTTTTCATGCGAGTCTCCTTTTATGATTAATGTAAGAACATGTGCCTTGTTGAGTATCAAATAAGCAAATATGATGCCAATATGTAACATGCTGTATAATAAGATAATATCAATTCATTGTTGAAATATTATATTACAATAGTGTCTAATAATTTCACGATACAACATATATGTAATATTTGATAAAAGTGTCGTAAGATCCGGGAAAAATCCGTATGATAGACGGGAAGAGGGGGAGGCAATGCGTCATGGGAATTATTCATAATTGCGCTCTCGGCGAGAATGCAATAAAATGATCTTCTTCAACGCAGCAGGGATGTGCTATCCTTTTCGGGAACCCCTCATGACGTGATAGACAAAGAAAATCTGAAACGGATGAACGGGATGGATGTGAACATTGACCGCCATAACGGGACAAGGATAATTTGTCCGAAAGTAGATTCATGATCGAGATTTCCGGGCTGACGAAAAATTACGGTAAGATACGGGCTGTGGCCAATCTTTCCCTTTCGATAAAAAGCGGTGAAGTTTTCGGGCTTTTGGGGCCGAACGGCGCGGGCAAGACAACAACCATTAAGCTGCTCACCACATTGAGCAGGCCGGATTCCGGCAGTTGCAGGATCGATGACGTGGATGTGGTAAAAAATCCCCTTGAGATAAAAGAGAAAATCGGTGTCGTTCCGCAGGAAAACAATCTCGACAGGGAGCTTACGGCCCAGGAAAACCTGTTGATCTACGGGATGCTTCATCGTGTTTCGGACAGGAAAAGAAAAATAAGAGAGGCGTTAAAGATGGTGGGTCTCTGGGACCGTAAAGACACTGTTGTATCCGGCTTTTCAGGCGGCATGAAGCGAAGACTTCTCATTGCCAGAGCGCTGCTGCCCGAGCCTTCCGTTCTCTTTCTGGATGAACCGTCCATCGGCCTCGACCCTCAGATTCGGCGACAGATGTGGGAGGTGATCCGGAAAACGCGAATAGATGGCAGGACGGTTGTCATCACCACCCATTATATTGAAGAGGCCGAAGTCTTGTGTGACAGGGTCTGCATTCTTTTCAAGGGAAGTCTGATCGCACTGGATACGCCAGGCAATCTCAAAAGCAGCGTCGGAGAATATATCGTCGAGTTCATTGATACGGAAGGCAGGCTGGTTCAGGATATCTGCAAAAGCCGCGACGAAGCGCATGAAATCGCCAAACAGAAAAATAGCAGCGTGACCATTCGGAAATCAAATCTTGAGGACGTCTTTATCAAACTCACCGGAGGGCGCATCGAATGAAGCAGCCTGGTTGGTATCCCATATTTCTCCGCGAGATGCTGCTTTTCCGCAGAAAACTGTTAAGGCTCGGCTATCTTTTTTCCGCGATGATTTCGCCGGTTATCTACCTGATTGCATTCGGATTCGGCCTTGGCAAAAGCGTGCAGATAAGCGGGACCGGATACCTGGGGTATTTGATTCCGGGACTGGTTGCAATGAGTTCCATGAACAACTCCTATACCTGGGTTTCATCCGCCCTGAACCTCAACCGGCTTTATTTTAAAACATTCCAGGTTTTTATCCAGTCACCGATAAGCCCTTCATCCATAATGATCGGCGAGGTCATGGCCGGCATGGTGAAAGGCCTTTTTGCCTCATCTTTGATCATCATCGTCGGTTTTGCGGCGTCACGTGATTTTTCCATCAATTTGCTGTTTGGTGCTGCCCTGATTTTAAACTGCTTTCTGTTTGCCAGTCTGGGTGTGATCACCGGCATGCGCACCAAATCTCATGAAGATACGGCAACCTACACAAATTTTTTTATCATGCCGATGGCTTTTTTCAGCGGAACTTTTTTCCCTGTGGATAAAATGCCGGTGTTGTTCAAGACGGTTATTTACATGATGCCGCTGACACACACCAATATATTGATACGAAAACCGCAGCTTGACCCCGATGGGTTGATCTCGCTTGGCGTTCTGATGCTCTACGCAGCGGCGTTCTTTGTTTATGGCTCATGGCTCATTAAAAATTACAGCGAATAAGCGTTGCAGACAGGTAGAAATGGACAAGCCATGAAATATCCAGCGAATCCGCCCCGACGCATTCTGCAAATTCTGTGTCAGCAGCCGGGGAAAACCGGCAGCCACGACGGCGCCTGTACGGCGGATGGCGGAAGAGATGCATCCGCCCCCCCCCAGACCAGGCAGCCGTTACAGGGCGTTCGATGAATTGACGATTTTTTCGACAATCACCTTGGTGATCATGTAGGTCGGCTTGATCCCTTCGTCTCCCATGCTGCCGGATGCCAGGGTCTGGCCGCTGAGCAGGGGATTGTCAGAAGCGTAATAGGCATACCGGAGTTTGATATCCGGTGGGATATGCCCCCGGATGATGGCCGCACTGATGGCCCGCTGGTAATGCCCCCCCTCCATTTCAAGGCCGATCGCTTTCCAACTGGTGTCCTGAAATTTTTCCAGAACATCCCGGTTCTGAAGGGAAGTTCCCAGAACCGTGACAATGGGCCCGACATAGACATCCACGGAACCGTCAAAATCATTTTTTTCCAGGTCGTTCTGCACCAGGTAGTTGTGAGGGGTTCCCTCCATCACGTGGGCTGTCGGCAGCATGATATCGCCTTTGCTGCCCGGAAGAATGCCGGCTTTGCCCATGATGGATATTGAGCAAACCTGAATGCCGGGCTTCTCATGAAACTGCGACAGGAGCTCATCCATGACTTCATAAGCCTGGGTGCCGAAGGCATAATCGATGACCAGAAGAACCGGCCGGGTGCTTTTCAGGTTCTGACGTTCCAGGTGAAGTTCGGGATGGAACATCAACTGCTCGAGCTGAGCCATATCGATAATCTGGGCATGAATCAGCATTTCCGAGGTGTCCGGAACGTCATGAAACCCGTTTGAGGCCGCATGCGCCCGGATCATTTCGCCTTTGTCCCGAGAGGTCTGCAGAAACCGGTAAAGATCTCCGTCGGGTTTCTCCGGGCTATTGCTGCACACTGCGGCATATCCATAGAGCAGATTGACCACGCTGTGCATGTTGGCGCTGATAATGTGCAGGGGCCGGTTCTGCAGACCTATTTCGAAGAGTTTGTTCTTGATGTTCAAGGCCCACTCGGGCCCGTACCGGTGATGACCGATCATGCTCTGAAGCGACGGGGTGAAGTAGATCAGGAGTTCATCGTCCCGGGAGGCGTTTTCCCTTTCAACGCGTTTTCCCAGGCGGTAGATGATCTGGAACAGGCTGTTGTTGCATCCGCAGGATTTCCGGTTTTCGTCCAGATAAGTATAGGTATCCTTGGTCTCCTGATAGGTTCTTCCCAGGAAAATACTCAAGTTCCAGATGGCCTGATCAAGCTGCCGGTCTGTGAGCGTGTCCTCCCGGGGAACAATGCGCTCCAACTCCTTCCAGCCGCTGGAGTATTCTCCGCCGGGGTCCTTCATCTGGTGGAATATTTTTCCCGCTTCGATGTTCAAAAAAGTCAGATGGGTCAGGACATCGTAAATTTCACTGAGCCCGGTGGTAATGACAAAACACATTTCATTTTCGCTGACCCGGTAGGACAAACGACGACGTTTGTTCGGCTGAATTTTTTCAAAAAAAGTGTGCTCGAAGTCTTCATGAGCGGTCAGAACGATCCGGGTGCAGTCTTCAATTCCCCTGGGGAGACGGTCCAGAATGTATTCCAGTCCTTTGATCTCGATGCTGCGCGGGTCATTCATGGTGCCGTAGATTTCCGGGCTCAGATCCCGAAGCGCCGCCGCCAGCGTTTGACCGGAGATGCCGGATGGCTTGTAATTTCCGCGTAAGATCATGGCGTCGGCAATGACTTTAAAAGCCCGAATGGCCAGCCTGCTCTTGTGAGCTCTGCTGAAAGATTCCACAATTCTCTCCTTTTAACCGGTTCAAATGGCGCTGGCGCCGCCATCCACCATCAGCACCTGGCCGGTGATGAATCGCGCCGCATCGGAACATAAAAAGAGTACGGGATAAACCACGTCCAGAGGTTCGGCAAGCCTTCCCATGGGAATGGTTCTGACAATCTGGTCGTGAAGGTTTGAATCCGACCAGAATGCCTGGCTGAACCGGGTTTTCACCATGCCGGGGGAAACGGCATTGACCTGAACATCAGGCGCCAGCTCCTGGGCCAGAACCCGCGTCATCATTTCGATGCCAGCCTTGGCGATGCCGTAGACGCCCATGGCCGGGGCGGATCTTCTTGCCGCAAGGGAAGAAATGCTGACGATTTTACCGCTTTTCTGGCTTCTCATGATCAGTCCGGCTTTGCGGGAGCATAAAAACGCGGCATTCAGATTGGAGTCGATGATTTTCTGCCACACGACAGGGTCTGCATCCACCACGGTAGTGATCAGATTCATCCCCACATTGTTGATCAGAACATCGATTCTTCCAAAACTGTCCAGGGTACGCTGAAACAGCATGTCCACATCCTCGGGTTTGGCGGCATGCGCCTGAACCGCCAGCAGACGGCTTCCGGCTTTCAGCAGCGCGGCCGCGGCATCCAGCCCTTCCTGTTTTCTGCCGCAGATGGTTACCCTTGCCCCCTGCTCCAGAAGCATTTTTGCCATTTCCAGTCCGATGCCCCGGCTGCCGCCGGTAACCATCACGCTTTTGTCTTCAAGTCCAAAGGATATGCCACTCATGGATTGCCCTTTCACAAATTGTTTGTCTGTTGAAACCGCGTCTGCCTTGCCCTGCTGAAACCCCCGAAAAATCCACTGATTGCAATTATTAAGAGAACCTCTTTCGGGAGTCAACAAGAATCCCAATTTTCTATGTTGAAAATTGTAAGCTTCTGTGATTAATATGGGAATCAATTGAAAGACTACGACAACCCGCTTTACAGGAGGATTGATGATGGAAGGAAAACACGAACATAAGCATCTGCATGGCCATGAACACGAACATGAGCACGCCCATGAGCATTCTCACGAAAACATGAAACACGATCATGAACATGGGCATACCCATACCCATGCCCACGATCATGCCCATCAGCATGATCACGACCACGCGCATGACGGAGCCCCGAAAGATCATCATCACGAACACAAGGGGGACCACGGGGCGCACGATCATGATCACTCCGGCCATGAATCGGAAGCGCACAGTCATTCCCACTGATTCCAGCTGGAATGTCATTTTAAAAGCGAATCGGTATGAGAATCGCAATATGAACGCAATCGTTTCACAGCAATGGACATCCCTGCGGGTTGCCGCCAACGACATGTTCCTGCCGGTTGTCATGGCCTTTGTGGAGCAGTCATCTCTTGCGCTGGGGCTGGGGAAACCCGAGGCCCTCAAGATGACGCTTGCATCCGAAGAGCTCTTTCTTCACCTGTGCCGGGTGATCATTCCGAACCTGGGAATGATCAATATCCGATGCACTTGCAAAGGGCATGTTGTTCAGAGTGATTTCTCGTTTCAGGAAACCCGTCTTAATATGCATGCATTCAATCTGACAGCCTCCCTTAAACCACTGGAATCTGCTGATCTGGATGATATGCGGCTGATATTGGCGTCCCGATCCGTGGATCGGCTGAAAATCCGTCGAAAAAGAAATCTCTTGGAAATTTCTCTGATTAAAGAGAAAAAATATCCGCACGCTTTGGCGAGCCACAAAAAACTGGATTCTTTTACCTGCAAGGATTATGTAATTCTTTGCCCTACGGCAGAGGAGCTGAAATATTTTGCTTTGTTAACCCGCTCATTTTACGAGGAAAATGAAATTCCTCATTTTTTTCAATATCCCGGCATGCTGGCCGATATGATTCAAAGCGGTGGTTACCATGCCATTATCGCTCGGGGGCCGGCCGGTGAAATCGGGGGAGGCATTGTCTGGCATCTGCTCAGTGACAAAACCGTTGAAGCTATCGGACCATTCGTCTTGGAGGATTCCTGCTCAAACCGGCCGGTTTTGAATATTTTGGCAGCTTCTCTGATCGAAGCCTGCATCAGCGAGGCGGGAAGAACATCTGCCATTGCCATGATCTGCTGTCCGCCTGAATCCGGTCAATATCATGAATATTTCGAATATTTGGGCCATATGAGCCGTTACACGGCCAATGGTGTTCCGGTTCAACGAGCTTCATGGTTTCGCATGATGCATGAAGACGTGGGAGCTGTGGTGTGGACCACCAAAGAACTGGAGGATTTTCTGCGTCAAACCTATCGTCGGTTGTTTCTTCCCCGTGAAATCCGCATGGTTGGTGATGATGGTGAATCTCTGCACGCGCACTCGGTTTTGTCAACTCAGATGGATCGCCTCAGATATCAGGTCGATCTGGATATCCTCTGGCCTGGAGCGGATATAGAAGACAATCTGTTGCGGCATCTCCATCTTTTTCAAAAAGAGGGAATTCGAAATATGGTGTTTGAGATTGATTCCGGAGTTGCCTGGAAATCCGCTATCATTCCCTGCCTTTTGAGAAACGGGTTTCAACCGGTTCATATTCTGCCATACGCAGGCGATGGCGATGTCATTTTATTTCAATTGCTCCACCCCACATCATGAACCAGACGCTTTCATTTCGGCATCTGACCCCTGAGTATGTTCAGCGGTTTGAGGCCTATGTTCCCAGCAAGCCGGATGATGAGCTGAAAAAACTCTTTGGCTGTTCCCGTCTTTTCCGGCTGAACAACAATGAAAACCCGCTGGGACCCTGTCCGTCAGCGGCCAAGGTGATCCGCAGCTTCGCTCCCTCCCAGGCGTCCATCTACCCCAACGGCGACTGCTGGTATCTGAGGCAAAAACTGGCCGAAAAGCATGGCATGAACCCGGATCAGTTTCTGTTCGGCAACGGCGCCAATGAAGTCATTGCGTTTGTCATCAAGGCCTTCTGCCAGAACAGCGACAATATTATTACCGCGGACAAGACGTTTGCGGTGTATGAATGGGTGGCGGAATTTTCGGGAATCGAAACACGCAAGGTTCCGCTGAAAGATTATGGATTCGATGATGATGAAATGATTCGAAGAATCGATGACCACACGAAAATTCTGTTTGTCTGCAACCCCAACAACCCCACCGGTACCTACTGGGACTGCGCGAAACTGAGGGGTTTTTTAAATCGCATCAACGGCAGGCAGATTGTTGTGGTGGATGAAGCCTACTACGAGTTTGTTGAAAAGCCGGATTTTCCGGATGCAATGGCGCTGATCGCCGAGTACCCCAATCTGGTGGTATTTCGAACATTTTCCAAGATGCATGCGCTGGCCGGGCTGCGGATCGGTTATCTGGCGGGGTCCCGCGAGGCGGTTGATATCATTCGCCGCACCTGCGTGGTCTATTCGGTCAATACGCTGGCCCAGGCTGCCGCCATGGCGGTTCTGGAAGACAACGGGGAACATATTCAGCATACCCGGAACCTGGTCCGGCGGCAGAAGCAGGTGCTGACTGAATATCTTACCAGCCACAGGCTCCCGTTTCTCAGCGGTGAGGGCAATTTCATCATGATCCGGCTTCCCATGAGCGATAGCCTGGCCTATCGCAGGCTTATGATGCAGGGAATCATGATCCGCTCCATGACCGTATTCAGGTTTCCGAACTGGATCCGGGTGACAATCGCCTTGCCGGATGCCATGGAAGCTTTCATGACGGGCTTGGAAAGCATTCTGACATGGTGAGCCAACCCCGGAAATTGTATTCACCCGAATTTGTTTCCCTGATCTTTATTCTGTTTTTCGGGTTCTGCAACATGTCCGTGTTTTACAGTTTTTACAGTTATCTGGAACGCCTGGGCATTTCTGCTGAATGGCGGGGCATCGTTGTGGGACTCGAACCGATGACCGCTTTTATGCTTCGTCCGGCAGTCGGCATCTTCATCCATGCCGGAAACGCAATGGGATTTCTTCGATTCTCGATGATCCTGCTGGCCTTGATTTTGTGCGCCTATACCGTGACGGTTTCGCTGCCGGGTCTGATTCTGCTCAGAATCTGTCATGGGGCCGCATTTGTCACGCTGGTTTCGGCAGGCGTTGCGCTGCTGGTTCATTTTATTCCGAGGGAGAAAAGCACCCAGGGATTCGGCGTCATGAGTCTGGCCAGCCTCATCCCCTATGCCGTGGCGCCGATGCTGACCGAAATTGCGATCCGTCATTTCGGCAATGAGGCGCTCATCTATGCTTTGGTTTCAATCCTGGCCATCCCCGGTATCGTCCTGATTTTTGCGGTGGGTCCCCGGATCCGGAACCTGCTTGTCAAAATGGATCCGGGCGTTTTGCAGCGGCCGGCAATCGGGCAGTTGTGGCAGAATATCCGCCGGGTTCCAGTAATTCTGATTCTGGTCATGAATCTGCTCATATTCTTCACCTACGCCACGGTATTTTATTTCATCAAGTCATTTCTGGTGATTCAGGGTATGGGGCAGGATGTCGGGATTTTCTTTGTCGTATCGATGGGCGTCATGATCGCCATCCGGACGGGGTTTGGGTGGCTGATGGATTCGGGGAGCAAGGTTCGGACTCTCGCGGCAATGGCGCTTTTTCTGGCGGCTGTTTGTGTACTGATGCCCGGGGTTGATTCGCTCCTCAAGTTGTTACTGGCTGCCGTATGTTACGGCATAGCGATGGGAGGCATCCTCCCCCTGCTCAATTCAATTATGTTCGAAGTCTCTTCCCTGCAGTTTCAGGGAATCAACAGCAATCTCATGCTGTTCATGATGGACGCCGGATTTTTTTTATGCCCGGTGATCATGGGGACAATTCTGGCATCCGGCGGATCTTTCACGCTGCTGTTTGTGATCTGTTCAGCAACAATGATAGCCCTGGTGGCGCTTCTGGCCGGCCTGGGCCGATGGCGATCCGTCCATGCCGATACACCCGATGCGGGAGGCAAATGATGACTCGCGACGTTCCTGCGGTGGGATGTTCTTTTCCCCGCTTTGATGCCCGGTCCAAGGTGAGCGGGGCTGAAAAATTCGCTGCGGACGCGTATGCACCGGACATGCTGTGGGCCGGCGCCAAACGGGCTGGAATTGCGCACGGCAGAATTCTGGCGGTTCATACGGCCGATGCAGAAAGCGTTCCCGGCGTTTTCCGTGTGTTGATCCGCAGGGATGTTCCCGGAACCAACCGCCAGGGAATCGTTCACAAGGATCAGCCGGTTCTGGCGGGTCAAAAAATCCGGCACTGCGGGGAGCCGGTCGCCCTGGTTCTGGCCGAAAACCGGGAGGCCCTGAAACTGGCCCTGTCCCGGATACGGCTCGATGTGGAGCCCTTGCCCGGCGTGTTTGATCCGGAAGCGGCGCTGAAACCCGGCGCCCCCCTGATCCATGCGGCCGGAAACACGCTGCTTTCCGCAGTGATTCAAAACGGCGATGCGGCCAAAGCATTTCCGGACTGCGATGTCATTCTGGAAGACTGCTTTGAAGTTCCTTTTCAGGAACACGCATTTATGGAAACCGAAAACGGCATGGCGCAACAGAAACCGGACGGGGCCCTGGTCATGACCGTATCAACCCAGGCGCCGTTCCGGGATCGTATGGAGATCAGCCATGCCCTGGGGCTTGAATTTTCCGCCATCCGCATCATCAGCCCTTATCTCGGGGGCGGATTCGGGGGTAAGGACGGCGCCACGGTTCAGTGCCTGCTGGCCCTTGCCGCGATGAACGCCAATGGACGGCCCATAAAAATGTGGTGGGACCGGGAAGAAAGCTTTGTTGCCGGATACAAACGGCACGCGGCAAGATTGTACTATAAACTGGGCGCGGCGGCTGATGGAACGCTCAACAGTCTGGAATGCAGGCTGTATTATGACACCGGCGCCTATGCCCATCTGGGCGGAGAAGTCCTGGAGCTGGGCATGGAGCATGCGGGCGGGCCGTATCGCATTCCCCATGTATTGATTCAGGGCTGGAGCGTTTATACCAACAATCCGGTCGGCGGCGCCATGCGCGGGTTCGGCGTATCCCAGGTGGCCTTTGCCATCGAACAGATGATGAATCGCCTGGCGGAAAAACTCAGGATGGATCCCCTGGCGCTGCGGCTGAAAAATGCGCTTGGCCGGGGAGACCGGAACAGCTCGGGCGTTACCCTGGTGCATTCCACGGGAATCATCTCCTGTCTGAAAAGCATCAAACAGCATCCGCTGTGGCTGAATCAAGCGGACTGGAAGGCGCGGGCCGGCCGGTTCAAACGCCGGGGAGTGGGTGTCTGCGCTGTGTTCAATGCCATGGGATACGGCAGGGGCCTGCCGGATTCGGCCATTGCCAAGGTCGAGCTGACGCGGGAAGGCCGGATAAGGGTATATGGCGGGGTATCGGACATGGGGCAGGGCAATACCAGCGCCTTTGTTCAGATCGCCGGCGATATGCTGTGCCAGGAGGGTAATCAGTTGGAGCTGATTTTGCCGGATACGGACAGAACCCACCCTTGCGGATCTTCATCGGCGAGCCGAACCACCTATACTTATGGCAATGCCCTGATCCGGGCCTGTCAGCAATTGAAAGAAAAGCTGATCCATCGGGCGTCCCTGGTCCTGTTTCTGGATGAACCCGTGGGTCTTGTGCTGCTGCCCGGACGGGTCCGGCATCTGCCTTCGGGCCGGGAAGTATCCTTTTCAACCCTGGCGGCCATGCTGCCGGATTCGGACCGGATGGCCATCGATCAGCATGTCATGACGGTGGCTTCGGACGGCAATCTGAACGCCAGCGGTTTTATCCTGGGGTTTCCCCATGCGATCTTTTCCTATGCAGCCCATCTGGCCGGAATTGAAATCGATGCGCTGACGGGCGGTGTTTCGGTCCTGTTCTATCTGGCCGTAACCGATGCCGGACGGATCATCAGTCCTCAGGGGGTGGAGCAGCAGGTGCAGGGCGCCGTGGCCCAGGGCCTGGGCTATGCCTTGTGTGAGGATGTGCAGCTCCGGGACGGCAAGATCCTGAACCCCTCTTTTACCGATTATATCATTCCAACGGCGCTGGATGTTCCGGAGGTTGCGTCGATGACCGTCGAGACCGTTGAATCGACCGGCCCTTTCGGCATGAAAGGCATGGGCGAGGTCGGTATGAACGGGCCCTTGCCGGTCATTGCAGGTGCGGTTCAGGACGCGGTGGGGGTATGGATCAGGCAATCCCCGGTCACGGCAGATCGGATACTGGCTGCGCTGGATGTGAACAAGGGCGTTGGGAGGAAACCGTGAGTATAAACTGTAAAATCAACGGGAAGAACACAGAGATCCGTGGGCCTGCGGACCGGCGGGTGGTGGATGTGCTTCGAGAAGACCTGGGGCTGACCGGAACCAAGGAAGGCTGCGGCGCCGGGGAGTGCGGGGCATGCACGATTCTGGTGGAGGGCGAGCCCCGCCTGTCCTGCCTGATGATGGCTGCCCAGCTTCAGGATCAGGACATTACCACAATCGAGGGAATCGGGGAACCCGAAGCCCTTCACCCGATTCAGGAGGCTTTTGTGGAACAAGGGGCCGTGCAATGCGGATTCTGTACACCCGGAATGGTGCTTTCAGCCGTTCATCTGCTGAACTGTTATCCGGAGGCCGACCGGAGCCGGATTCGCCGGGCGCTCAGCGGTCATCTCTGCCGGTGCACCGGATACGTCAAAATCGTGGATGCCGTGGAAGCCGCCGCCAGAGCCATGGGTAAAGAGATCAAGCCATGAACCATGTCCTGTTGCCCCGATCGCTGAATGATCTCTGGAGCGCGATCCGCGATTTTCCGGAAGCAGCGGTCTATGCCGGCGGCACCGATCTTCTGGTAAAAATAAGAAACGGATCAATTCCGCCCAAAGACCTGATCTGCCTGGAAAGAATAGAGGCTCTGAAGGGGGTTGTGGACCACGGGGACCGGTTGGTCATTCTTGCCGCGACGACTTTCAGCCAACTGCTTCAGGATCCTGCAATCACAAACCGTCTTCCGGTTCTTGCCAAAGCGATTGCCTGTCTGGGCTCCCCCCTGATTCGAAACATGGGAACCATCGGCGGAAATGTTTGTACGGCATCTCCTGCCGGAGACACCCTTGCGCCGCTTTACATTCTGAATGCCCGGGTCGAACTGGCTTCCGAAAACGGGGTTCGGAGCCTTCCCATCAGCCAATTTATCCTGGGGCCTGGTCTGACGCTTATTGAAACCGGCGAGATTCTGTCGGCGATTCACGTTGAAAAACCGCATCCGGAAGCCATCCAGCATTTCGAGAAGGTCGGTCGCCGGAATGCTCTGGCCTGCTCCCTGGCCAGCATGGCGGCCATTATCCGGTTAACAGATGACGGCACTGTCCTGGCCGCATCTCTGGCATGGGGCAGCATGGGGCCGACGGTCATCACCTGTCCCGAGGCAGCAAACAGGCTGATCGGCCAGCCGCTTTCCCTGGATCGATTAACCGAAGCTGCCGCCATCGTTCGAAAAGCGGTTTGCCCCATTACGGACATCCGGGCCACAGCGGACTACCGCCGCACAATTGCAGGGAATCTTCTTCTCCGGCTCTGCACGCTACAGATGGAAAGCTCATAACAGCGATCATGAATATCTTACTGCGGCGAATCTCTTCAACGAAAGGAGTCTCAAATGAAAACAGTTCAGCGTTACGGTTTGATCGGGCTTGTTGTGACGGTGATGGCGGTTGCAACGGTAGCAACTGCCGACTACCAGGATGTATTGAAGAGCGCTCAACAACTGGCCGGCGGAAAGGAATCTACGCAAAACAGCCAGATTGTTGATGGTCTGAAAGAGGCTTTGCAGGTGGGAACGGACAATGCGGTAAAGAGCGTATCCCGACCGGATGGGTATTTCAAGAACCCGGAAATTAAAATATTGCTCCCCCAATATGTGAAAAATGCCGAACCAGTCCTTCGGGCAGCCGGAATGGGGGCAACTCTGGACGAATTTGAGCAGAGCATGAACCGGGCGGCCGAAAAGGCTGCGCCCCAAGCCAAATCGCTTTTTCTGGACGCCGTCAAGCAGATGAATGTGACGGATGCGGAAAAAATCCTTCACGGTCGCGACAACGAGGCAACCCTTTATTTCAAGGACAAGACCAGCAGCCAGCTTCAGAATCTTTTTATGCCGATCATCAAGGAATCCATGTCCTCGGTCGGCGTCACGCGGACTTATCAGGGCCTGGAGCAGAAGATTCAAAGCGTCCCTTTTGCCGGCACCTCTTCGTTCAATCTGGATCAATATGTGACCGAAAAATCGATTGACGGGATTTTCTTGATGCTGGCCAAGGAAGAGGCGAACATTCGCAGTAACCCTGCGGCGCGTGTTACCGATCTTCTGAAAAATGTTTTCGGGAAATGATAACCGGAATTATTCTACTGAATATCGGAAAGTTGTCGGCTTAAGCGAATCGGATAATTATCCGGGTGATCCAGGGATTTATATCCGTCTGCGAGAACCGCATATTTTCAAGACCATGCAGGGCATCCTCAAGACCGGCTACGACGAAAAATCCCCGATTGAGATTTGCGAATCCCCGAATATACAGGGAAAATGCAGCTTTTGCCGCCAGATGATTTTCCCCGTAAGCGAGCATCATCGTCAGCTCATACAGGTCCGTGAACAGGGGGTTGAATGTTTCATTTCGATTCATGGGATAAACATGGATTTTTTTGAGGGGTTGGCGATCATCCGGTGTGATCATCTTTTTAATCCGCAACAACCTCCTGTACGCGTCCGATCTGGCCACTGTCCAGGCGGACTTTGATTCCGCATAGCGCTTGGAGCGGCGAAAAGCGACAGATAATACAAGCAGCTCTATCGTTTCCAAAGCGGACGCTGGATCTGCTCCATAAGGGAGGCTCCCTATTTTTGATCCGAGGCTTCGGCAGGGATGCCGGTGTCTGAAGCCGCAACGGGAGAGGCCGTTATCTTGCGAATGAGCTGGGAAGGGACTCTGGAAAAACCGCTGATGATCGCCATGACCACCGTGGCCGAATAGGGAATCGACTGGACCAGGAGTACCATGAGCCACATGAATACATCCGGGGTGTCCGATCCCTGCCGTGCCGCCACGGTGAAGAGGGCAGTCCAGAGGGCCAGGGCGATCAACCCCTCCTCGCGGGCAGACAGCAACGCATGAAACAGAGCATGGGCGCGAGCCAGTTTCGGAGTACGGAAGAAGGGGATGGCCTTGGTGAAAATGCCGAGCAGGATGGCTTTGGAAATGGTGTGCGAGAGTGACAGGCCGGCCAGGGCCGAAGCAAATGTCTGGGCGATATTGGCGTTGACTCTGCTGCGGTAAAGATAAATCATTTTTGCCACCTTGAAGATGAAAAGCGACATCGGCATCACCGACAGGATCACCAGGGGCGGGTCGAATTTCAGGGGCAGCAGGCACATGGCCACGGACCAGAGCAGCGCGGATATGGTAAACAGCAGGTTGATGCTGTCCGCCATCCAGGGCAGCCAGCCGGCAATGAAATGGTAACGCTGGCCATAAGTCAGATTGGACTGGCCGGGCCTGAGCAATCTTCCGCCGTGGTGGCGCAGAATCTGCATGGCACCGTAAGCCCAGCGGAAGCGCTGTTTTTTAAAGTCGATAAAAGTGTCGGGCATGACCCCCCGTCCATAACTTGTGGCGGTATAGGCGGCTTCATAGCCTTTTTCGAAGATTTTAAGACCCAGCTCGGCATCTTCGGTGATGCACCATTCAGCCCAGCCGTCCACTTCTTCCAGCGTCGATTTCCGTACCATGGTCATGGTGCCGTGCTGAATAATGGCGTTGCGTTCGTTGCGGGTTACCATTCCGATATAAAAAAAGCCCCTGTATTCGGCGTAGCACATGGCCTTGAACATGTTCTCGCCGTCGTCGCGGTAATCCTGAGGCGCCTGAACGATGGCAACGGATGGCTTGACAAACTGGCTTGCCAGATCCCGCAGCCAGTTGGGTTCAACAATGTAGTCGCTGTCGATGACCGCTACGACGACAGCGTTCGGAGCCGTCCTGGCAAGGGCAAAGTTCAGGGCGCCCGCTTTGAAGCCTGCCAGCGGATTCACATGAAAAAAGCGGAATCGGTTCCCCAGTTCGGCGCAGTGGGCTTCTATCGGCTGCCAGACCGACGGATCCCGGGTGTTGTTGTCGATGACCAGGACCTCGAAATCCGGGTAATCCAGCAGCGCCAGAGCGTTCAAGGTTTCCATCAGCATTTCCGGCGGTTCGTTGTAGGCCGGTACATGCACCGAAACCATGGGCAGGTCATCGTCAGGAACCATAACCGGAGTAAAAGGCCTTCGTCTGTCCGCCCATGAGGCTTCGGCCCATTCATGGGCTTCGGTGAAAAGAACCACTACCACACCGATCATGCCGACAATCATTAACAGGCCGACAAGGCCTGTGGTAACCGTGATATACTGCCGGGTGTAGCTGTAAACGATCCACACACCGGCTGTGGCGGCTGAAAAAGCGATGAGCCCCAGAAAGCTGCGGCCGCGTTTCCGAAGCGTCCGGCTGTCGATCAGAAGCAGTGCAAAGGTGATGACCGCAATTGCCACAGAGATGGCGGCCAGGGTGCGCCATTCGGGAATTTCAACAATGGGAGAGGTCAGGGGAAATTTGAGTTGCCGTTTCACATTAAATACCCCCCAGTAGGCACCGACCGCTCCCTCGGTGACAGCCTTCCAGGGTTGATCAAAGGCTTCCATCACGTAATAGATGTATTTTTCCTGTTCTGCCCGGGCGATGAAACGCCTCAGAAATGTGGCTTGGTTGGCTGTCGATGCGGCGGCCAATTTACGGGTTCTGCCATTGCTGGGCCAACCGACCTCGGTGATGACAACGGGTTTGCCCGGAAAGGTTTCCTTCAGCAGATTGATATGATCAACAATATAATCTACGGCCCGGTCCATCTGAATGCCCTCCCAGTAGGGCAGCATGTGCGTGGCAATATAGTCCACGTGTTCGCCGATCTCCGGATGTTTGAGCCAGACGTGCCAAGGCTCAGCCGTGCTGACCGGCACCTGGCTGCCTGCCTCACGAATGCCTGCCCGCACACGATCGAGATAATCGCAAAGCTGTTCACTGGTGACTTCCTCCCGAAGCAGAGACTCGTTGCCGACCACGACCCGCACCACATTTCGCCAATTTTCGCGGGTTAACTGTATTACCGTCGCAATCTCAGCCTCGTTGCGTTCGATATCCGCACTGATCCATGCCCCCAGGGTAACATTCAGCTTATGCTTGCGGGCCATAGCAGGAATCCTGGATAAAACTCCCTGTACGGTGTAAGTGCGGATGGCCCGGGTTTTGTCTGCCAGCAAGGCCAGGTCGGAATCGATTTCAGCCTCGGAAGGCAAAAGGCCGTCGATTGCGCTTTGCCCTTGCTGAAACGGAGAAAATGAAAACCCCTGAATGCGGGAAGGCCAGGGCGGTTCCTGCTCCGGCCGGTTCAACAGCGCCCAGAAACTGATGCAGATGACTGCAATGGCAGTGCAGATCAGAAAATTGACTCTCGACATAAGAAAATCCTGAATCACGCTGATATAAAAACATCCACCCGGAAGAACAATGATACGCACCACAATGAACCAAGAACCATGGCCTGTCAAGTCGGATAAACAATGAAACGGAAATTCAAACCGATACTGGCTAATGAATGTAATGGAAAGAATGGTTTTTAACGGGCAGAGTTTAAACTGCTTCAGAAGTTTTTGAAAAAAACAACCATTATTCTGAAAAACATATTTTTTTGTTGATTTCTGTTTTTTGGAATGTTAAAAAGGAAAGATGTAAAAAAAATGATGAACAAGCCAGCGTAGCTCAGTTGGTAGAGCTACTGATTTGTAATCAGTGGGTCGGGGGTTCGAGTCCCTTCGCTGGCTCCATCAGGCAGGTTTGTTGCCTGAATAATAACTAAGGTGGGGTTCCCGAGCGGCCAAAGGGAACAGACTGTAAATCTGTCGGCGACGCCTTCGGAGGTTCGAATCCTCCCCCCACCACCAGCCTCAATAAATGTCGTATGTAGGAGATTTCACTTGTAAGATCAAGAGAAATCATTATTGCACTACATAGCTTCATCTGCAATGCATACATTTTCTTGAGGAAAATAGATTGTCCCCGAACAGAAGTCGGATTAGGGGAAGGTCTGCAGGGTGTGATGAGTGAATGCCTGTTGGCGGGAGTAGCTCAGTTGGTAGAGCTCTAGCCTTCCAAGCTGGATGTCGCGAGTTCGAGTCTCGTCTCCCGCTCCATAATTTCAACAGCCCGGTATTCTCTGGTTACCCCGAAATACCTGATTGCCCACGTAGCTCAGTTGGTAGAGCGCTTCCTTGGTAAGGAAGAGGTTCATCGGTTCGACTCCGATCGTGGGCTCCAATACACCATAACAAGACCAAGAGATTAAGAATTAGATCGTGCTGACGGAAACTAGCGTAAAAAAGACGAATGGTTAAGCCTGAGCATCTGTTTTAATTATTATTTGGTAGGGAGGACAGTGAAATGGCGAAGGAAAAGTTTGATCGGTCGAAACCGCATGTGAATGTGGGAACGATAGGACATATTGATCATGGGAAGACGACGCTGACAGCGGCGATAACCAAGCATAACGGGTTG
>Ga0268283_1000470_pt1 | contig 26828 bp, 26 predicted proteins | sample saktaG_13_FD_190140 | JGI IMG/M metagenome (GOLD analysis project Ga0268283, IMG submission 190140) | Saline water microbial communities from Sakinaw Lake, British Columbia, Canada - sak_2013_06_06_36m | ecosystem: Environmental > Aquatic > Non-marine Saline and Alkaline > Saline ... | reverse complement strand
ACTTTTACACTTTGGACACTTCTTGCTGCTTTTTTAAAACTCATTTTAGATGATCCTTTACAAACCACCATGGTAGCGAGGTTTTCTAAGGGTTTCAGCCTCTATTTTTTTTCATTACGCCACCTTTAGCGATATGCAATTTATCCAAAGAAGCGGAAATGACCGTAAAAATATCCGTCTTGAGCCTGCAGGTGATGAGAAGGCAACCCTTTTTGTCGATGATAAAAAGTTTTTCGGAGAGATCCGTATCGTGGATATTTCTATTGTTTCCATCAAACTGGAGCTCAATGCGTTACCAGCCCATTTTGAGACAGGAATGGTGGTCAATATTTCAATGGTTTTACCGACCAATAAAACCCCTCTTAGTATTAATACCGCGGCTACACTCTACCGTATTGATGAGATGGAACGCTCTTTTCATATCGTACTACTGTTTGAGCTCAATGAAGTAAAACATAAAGGTGTGGCCGAGTACCTTGCCAATCGTCAAATGACCTTGATTCGTGAGTTCAAAGCCTTGGAAATAAAAGCATAATGAAACGTACTTCATCACACTCGTTGATTATCGATCAGGATCTCCTTGATGAACTCATGGAGCAAACCCACCTTTTAAAACATTATAAAGAGATGATTGACAAAAATACCATTGTATCCATGACGGATGAAAGCGGTTTTATCACCTATATCAGTGAAGCGTTTGAGAAAGTCTCCGGTTATTCTAAGCTTGAAGTTATTGGCCGGACACATGCCCTTTTCCGTCATCCAGATACACCGAAAAAATTTTATACGGACATGTGGAATACCCTGAAAACTAGTAAATCATGGGAGGGTGAGGTTAAAAATAGAGGTAAAAATGGGAATGAGTATTGGTTACGTTTACATATTGAGCATAATAGGGACAGTAAAGGTAATTTTATAGGATACAGTGCAACCGGACATGATATTACCAACAAAGTTCATCTTGAAACTCTGACAAAAGAGCTGGAATCTCGTGTTATCGCGGAGGTGGAAAGAAACCGGCTACAAACAACTCAGATGGTAGAGCAGTCACGGCTGGCACAGATGGGGGAGATGATTAGTATGATTGCACACCAGTGGCGACAGCCATTGGCATCTATATCGGCAATTTCATCAGTATTAACACTTGATATGATGATGGATAACTGTAAAAAAGAGTTTTTCGAAGAACGTCTCGATGCTATTAGTGACCTAGCTCAGCATCTTTCCTTGACCATTGATGATTTTAGAGGCTTTTTCAAAGAAAACAAAGAAAAAGCACAAGCTACATGGGAAATGATGACGGAAGGAAGTTTGGGTATTATCGAACCAACTTTACAAACACACAACATCACCGTCGAACGGTTCTATGAAAGCAATGAAATACTGCATACCTATACCAATGAAATACGTCAAGTTCTTTTAAATATCTTCAAAAATGCCGAAGACATCTTTTTAGAAAAAGAGGTAGAGAATGCGACAATCTGGGTACGAAGTTACCAAAAAAAGGGCATGTCATACTTAAGTATAGAAGACAATGGCGGCGGAATTTCCGAAGAATTACTCATTAAAATATTTGATCCGTATTTTAGTACAAAAGAAAAAAAAGACGGTACAGGACTGGGACTTTATATGTCAAAAACAATTATCGAAGAACACTGTAAAGGAAATCTTACTGTACGTAACACCATCAATGGCGCCTGCTTTGAAATTGTATTGCCGATATAGCCCTTGATAGAATTAAGCCTGCAATGCACTTTGACCATCGTAATGAGCATTGTAAAGCACTTCAAACTGAGAATAATAGTGTACGAGTAAATTAACTATGTGCGGATCAAAAGCCTTTCCACTCTCCTCCTCAAAATATTTCTTCACTTGCTCCAGCGGCCAAGATTCTTTGTAAACCCGTTTTGTTCCCAAAGCATCAAACACATCTGCAATGGCAACAATACGTCCAAAAATATGTATCTCTTCCCCTCTTAGCCCTCTTGGATAACCTAAACCATCCCAACGTTCATGATGTTCGTACGCAATCGTTGCAGCTGCTTGTAATACGTCTCGTTCGGAGTGTTTCAAAATATCATGCCCCATCGTTGCATGCATGTGCATGATTACACGCTCTTCATCATCCAGAGAACCCGGCTTCAGCAGTATGGAATCGGGAATCCCTATTTTTCCAATATCATGCAAAGGAGCCGCAGTAGCAAGCAGATCAATTTCCTGCTCTCCCAAGCCAATAAGTTTTCCAAGGAGGCGGCTGTACTCCACAACACGCCGTGTGTGCTTACGAGTCTCTTTGGAACGCATCTCTTCGGTCTCTCCCATCGCAAAAAGCGTCTCTTTCAGGGTAGTATCCATCTCATTATTCAAAGAGGAAAACTTCATTGTTGAGAGTTCAATTCGCGCCTCACGCTCCTTTAGTTCTTCTCCAAACTTTATAAATTGTGACGCAACTTGCATAAATTCTTCACTCTGAAACAGATCATGGTCTCTTGTATCCGTACGGTAAAAAACTGATTTAGCCAATTGTATCAATTCAAGCAACGGCTTACGGACAAATTCTTCAATAACGTTAGAGGTATTACGTATAATCACCATCGTAAAAAAAGAGATAACCAAAAAAAGGATCAGGAGATAGGTCAACGCCTGATTACGGTACTCAGTCACATCCAACTCAATATCAACCGCACCAAGTACCGTATTCTCCGAAACATGATGACATTGCAGGCAGTTTAGGTTCCCCTTAGACGTAGCAATATAGGGAACCACCACACGCATCGTTGCCTTCTCACCCCAGTCACTCATTATAAAATAAGGTTTTTTTGATTGCAAAATAGCTCTCAATGAGGGATCAACCCTCTTTTCACCGGTAAGACATTGACCAAACTGTTCACACACTTCATCTGAACGTATGATAGTAACACTCTTGACGTGGGGTGCACTGGCTATCTCATGAAGAAAATAGGTACGCTTATCCATCATCCCAGCTTTCATATGGGCTGTCAAACCAGATTTGATGATTTGAGCAATAGAAAGAACCTGTGCTTCCATACTTGCCAAAATAAGAGAACGAAAATTCAGTCCAATGACGATGATCATACATAACATTAATATTAACAGCAGCGGCAACACTCTTCTCAGCGTTAGGTAAGTGATATTTTTTTTCATGAAAACAAACCTAAAAAATTACATAGTAAACTATTGTAGCAGAAAATAATGATAAAAAAACAAGAAGAAAAAGAGAGATGAACATTTTCCATTTAAGGAAAAGTTCATCAATACAAAAAAAATTTAGATACGTGCGTAAGAGACGCTAATACACGCGTTAAGAGCAGAGAGTTCTTTGAGAGTTTTTTCGCTAACAGCAGAATCAACGATAATAACCGCTAATGCTTCTTTGCTTTTATTGCGTCCAAGGCGGAAGTCAGCGATATTCACTTCATGTGCAGCAAGTAAAGTTCCCACTTGTCCAATAACACCCGGTACATCGGTATTTTTAAAGAGAATCATATTCCCCTTCGGTTCAACATCCACACCAAAACCATTGATGTCAACAATGCGCTGTACATCATCATTGAACATCGTTGCGCTGATTTCGATAACATCTTTATCGGTCGTTAAACGAACAGTTACCAAATTTTTATACACCGGACTCTCAGGGAGTTCTTCGGTTTCGATTTTGATATTACGCTCACTGGCGACAAAATCAGCATTCACGTAGTTAATCGTCTCACCCGATGTCTCTGCCAACGCACCAACTGTTACAAAAGTAGCAAGAGAAGTGACGTATTGCGCAATATCGCCACGTCCGCTGACTTTGATTGAAACGATTGGAGCACGATTAATCTGAGATGCTAAAAAGCCGATTTTTTGTCCCATTTCTAAAAATGGTTTAACAAAAGAAGGGATTTTTGACTCATCGATCGGAAGATTAAGAGCATGAGGATACGCAATCCCTTTTGCCGCTTCAATCGCTTGTTGTGCTGCTTCAAGAGCAATACCCAGTTGAGATTCAAAGGTATTGGCACCCAAATGCGGAGATACACAGATGTTGTCCAAATCAAGAAGCTTATTGTCCGTCGCAGGTTCTTTGTCGAATACATCGATACCGGCAAAACGGATTTTTCCTGATTTTAGTCCATCATAGAGAGCATCTTCACTGTACAATCCACCACGGGCACAGTTGATAAGAACCACGCCGTCTTTCATTCTTGCAATTTCATCCGCACCGATCATTCCGACCGTTTCTTTGTTTTTTGGAGTATGAATCGTGATAATATCACACGCCAAAATATCCTCAAAATTCGTCGTATATTTTGCACCTGCATCGGTTGCTTTGGATGGGTGAATGTACGGGTCGTATGCAATAACATCCATCTCAAATGCTTTAGAACGGATACCCACACGGCTACCAATGTTACCAAAACCGATGACACCCAGTTTTTTCCCTTTTAACTCATAGCCGTACCATTTCTCACGCTTCCACACACGTTGGTTTTTGAGATGATCATGGGAATATGGGAACATACGCATACATGAGAGCATGTGCGTCATCGTAAGCTCAACCGCAGCGATGGTGTTTGCAGTAGGTACATTCATAACAATAATACCCTCTTTTGAGCATCCAGGAATGTCCACATTATCGACACCTACGCCTGCACGAACGACTGCTTTGAGCTTACCCTTGGCAGCTTGGATGAATTTATCATCCACATCTGTAGAACTTCGAGTAATAGCAACATCCGCTGTTGCAATAACATCCAGTAATGCTGTTTTATCCATGTCAGCAGCAAAAATCATCTCAATTTTATCGTCACGACGAAGAAGATTTAAACCCTCTTCGTGAATATGGTCACAAACGACAATTTTAAATTTTTCCATTGGGTTAGTCCTCTTTAAACGACGAAAGTGTCGCGGAAATTTGATAGGTTTTTAGTTTTAAGAGGAGATTTGCGAGTGCATTGTAATCATCTGAGTCAATATCAACACTCATTGCGCTTCCCTCTTGATTTAAAAGATAGGAAAGATTCGTATTTTTGATTTCTTGTTTCAAACAAAAAAATTCATACGAATCCTTCAAAAGTACCGCTAAATGATACTTATGAGATTTTGGTATGCTTGATTGAGTATCCATCTCGATAACCACTTCGTTAATCGGATACGAATACTCTTTCTCTTTGGTTAGATGCAATCCATTTATCCAACTAGACGAACTCTCATTGGTCTCATCGGACGAAATCTTTTCATGAGAGTTGGACTCCTCAACAACCGCTGAAGGAGTTGGATTGATTTGGATCATAAATACAACGATAAAGACGGCAACAAAAATGGCTATTATCGGAAATAGCCAATATGCTGCTCTTCGCATCTCTTTATTTCAATTGATCTTTAATCAAATCACCAAGACTGTTTGATTCATCATCATTAATCTCGTTGAGCATCTCTTGGTCTTTGATGCGCTCTAATTTACGTACTGAAAGACGGATACGATCACGTTTAGCATCGATAACCATAATAACTGCCTCAATCACTTGACCGATAGTAAGCTCTTCTGGAGTCAATGGCAAAAGGTCTTCATTACGAATAAGAGCATCAACGCCACCCTCTAATGAAACAAATACACCGAAATCTTTAACATCACGAACCGTTGCACTTAACACTTCGTTCATTTTGTGATTCGCTGCAAATTTGTCGATCGGGCTCTCTTCGAGTGCTTTACGATTCAACGAGATTTTCTCATCTTCGGTGTTGATTTTTGCGATTTTTACGTCGATTTCATCACCCACTTTCAAAGTCTCTTTACATTTAGCGTTTTTATCCCATGAAAGATCTTGATTGTGTAAAAGTCCTTCAACTCCGCCAACTTTGATAAATGCACCAAAGTCTGTCAAAGACGTTACTGTCCCTTTGACAACATCACCTTCACGTGATTTTTTCATAAACTCTTCAAATGGTTTTGGCTGAAGACGCTTGTACGATACACGCAATTTATGAGTATTAGAGTTGATTTCGATAACTTCAACGTCAATTTCTTGACCTAGAGTCAAATAATCTTTAGGGTGTTTAATATTTTTATCCCATGTAATTTCTGAAACGTGCAAGAACCCTTCGATGTCATTGCCCAAATCAACAAAGATACCGTATGGCTCGATATTGCTAACAGTAACGGTAATGGTATCGCCCTCTTCCAACGCTTCTTCAACTTCTCTCCATGGATCCGATTGAACCGCTTTGATAGAGAGAGACAAATGACGCTTATCTTTGTCGTATGCAATCGCTTTAACGGTTACAACATCACCCTCTTTGTAGAGTTTTGATGGATTAACAGGACCTTTGTAGCTGATTTCATTGTAGTGAACCAACCCATCAATTCCGCCAACATCGACAAACATTCCATAGCTGGTGATTTTCTTGACAGTACCTTGGATGATTTTACCCTCTTCCATCAATGCGTCAATCACTTCTTTCTTACGCTTACGCTCATCGTTAAACAATTTACGGCGTGATACCACAATCGATGCTTCTGCCGCATCTACCTTGACCACTTGGGCTTTAATGATTTTACCCACTACTTGATCCGTGTCTTTGAACGCTGCAAGTGAACGTGGAAGGAAAAAGTGAACGTCATCTGCTTCAAGCAAATAGCCACCTTTATTTTTCTTCGTAACCAATGCTTCAATCACAACCGATTCAAAATCTTCTTTATGAAGATTGATAAATGCTAATGTTTTCTCTTGCTCAAGCACTTTTTTATATGAAATTTTAGGACGCTCATTGTAATGTCCTATGACCATAACGGTGATTTTATCACCAACGTTGAAGAGGAGTTTTCCCTCAGCATCACGAATCTCATCGAGCGGCAAGATCCCCTCTAGTTTCTCACCAACGCCGACCAATGCGCGGTTATCACTCTCTTGGATCTCTACAACTTCACCTTCTGTAATGCGAGTGGATTCTTGCTCTTTGAACGATGCCTCCAGCATTTCAGCAAAATTTTCTTCTTCATACGCTTCGTTATCGAACGCCATGCCTATTCCCTTGTAACTAAAAATTGGCTGATTATAGCGTAGAAATGCTTTTCTTTTGATAAAAAATGGTGATTTTAAGGTTGTGACAAATGCTTAATACGCTCAATAACGGCTTGAATTATCCAATCAGGGGTAGAAGCACCCGCGCTGATACCACAAAAGTTTTTCCCCTCAAACCATTGAGGCTGTAAATCTTCTTGGCTTTCAATATGGTAGCTGTGTGGGCAGGCATCCAAAGCAATTGAGTAAAGTTGTTTGGTATTTGAAGAATTTTTCCCACCGATTACAATCATCACGTCCGCTTCACGGGCGAGTTTATGAACCGCATCTTGGTTATCAAAGGTCGCGTTACAAATGGTATTAAAGACACGTACCTCTTTATGCGACATCATCAATTTTGAGACAATACTTTGATAATCTTCGATACGGCGTGTTGTTTGTGCCACAACGGCAACTCTTTCACGTAAGCTAAGGGCATCTATCTCTGCGGGCGAGTTTACAACATACACTTTTCCCGTCGCATAACTCTTCACCCCTTTAATCTCAGGATGTTCATCATCTCCAAAAATAACAATATCGTACCCTTGAGCTGACATCTCTTCACAAATTTGCTGTGGCTTAGTGACGTAGGGACAAGTTGCGTCGATGACATTAACATCACGCTTATTTAACAAAGCCAACTCTTCTTTAGGTATCCCATGAGTTCGGATAACGGCAGTATCACCAACGTTAAAACTATCCAGATTTTCACTCAAGGCAACGTTAAAATCCCGTTTAAGACGATCAATTTCGTTAGCATTATGGATTAATGGACCGTACGTGGCAGAGTTTTTATTCTCTTCAGCGATTTTAATTGCCCGTTTAACCCCAAAACAAAAGCCATAACTCTCTGCCAACTCTATTTTCATCGTTCGACCTTGGTACACTGACTCAAAAGCTCGAAAAAGTTCGGGAATGAGGTGTTAATACACTCAATATCTTCCACCTCCATACCGCATCGTAGTCCTGCAATCAAGAAACTCATCGCAATACGGTGATCGCCGTAACTGTTAACGACCCCTTTTTTCAACGCTCCACCCTGTACGGCATAACCATCAGGGTATTCTTCGGTTTCAATACCGCAAAGATTCAGATTATCAACAACTGTTTTGATTCTATCTGACTCCTTTACTCGAAGTTCCTCAGCATTTTTAATGATACTTTTCCCCTGAGCACACGCCATCGCGATAGAAAGAGCAGGAAGTTCATCAATGAGCCATGAAATATTTTCTTCTACAATAACCGCGTTTAAGGGAGCATACTTAACCGTAATGTCCCCGATTGGTTCGTATTTTTCACTGGTCAAGGTATAGGTAATATTTGCCCCCATCCGCTCCAATACTTTGAATGCTTCAATACGAGTAGGATTAAGGGTGACTCCTTTGATGATAACGGTAGAATTAGGGGTAATCGCAGCCGCAACCGCAAAGAAAAAAGCACTGGAAGGATCAGCAGGAACACGAATATTCAGAGGATTAAGAGGTTTTTGTAAAGGGTAAACTTTTGTCTCTAAACCATTGACTTCGATGTGAGCACCCATGCCCAGCAACATTCGCTCGGTATGATCACGGCTAAGTTCGCTTTCACTAAAAGTACAGACTCCATCAGAACGCAATGCCGCTAAAATCATGGCACTTTTGACTTGGGCGGAAGCTATTTTGGATTCATACTCAAATGCTTGAAGGGATGCACCGCGTATTGAGAGAGGGGCTAGATCACCGTTATTGCGTCCATCCAAACGTGCGCCGATATTACGTAACGGCTGAGTCACCCGCTTCATCGGACGACGCTTGAGATATTCATCTCCAGTAAGGATAAAATGACCTTCGGCAGAGGAAAGCAATCCGCAAAAAAGCCGCATTCCTGTCCCCGAATTACCGCAGTCAAGAATTTCTGAGGTCTCTTGAATCCCATTGGAACGAATCGTAATGAGTGAACCGTCATCCACAATAGTTGCACCTAATTGACCTACAATGTTAAGAGTGTTTAGAGTATCTTCTGCACGTAAAAAATTCTCAATTCGACTCTCACCCTGAGCCAATAAAGAGAACATGGCACATCGATGAGAGATGGACTTATCAGGTGCAATCGCATCACTTTTAAACTCAAAAGAATCTGCTGGGTAGACGGTAGCGCGCATCATCGCAAGTTCACTCCGAGTTCTTCACGCAATCCTGTCAAAATCCACTCCATAGCCGCCGTCATTTCCTCTTCTTCGAGAGTTTTTTCTTCCGATTGCAACATAAAACGGATACTAAGACTGATGTTTTCACCCAACGCTTCAGAAACATAACGGTCAACAGGATAAAAACGTTTTACATCGACACTGGCATGTTTGGCAATGACGTTTTTAATCGTTTCATACGAAAGAGTTTTAGGGATTAATAGGCTCAAATCTCGAAATGAAGCTTGGTATTTTGAAAAAGGTTGCGCCTGAATCAATCCATAAGGCAAAGCATCCATCTCAAGTTCACACACAAACGTGGAAGAGAGATCAAACTCCTCTTCGATACTGGGGTGAAGACGGAATAACTCTCCGGCTTCTTGTCCGTTTAGCATCACTTTTGCACAAATATACGGATGAGCCAAAGTGTGTGCCGGAACATGAGGTATCATCTCAAATGAACCGATAATGTCGGAAATTTTTTGGGCAAACCCATTCAAATCAACCGTAGGAGATTTCCCTGCATTAGAGATTTTTTCCCCCTCACAAGCTCCACTGAATATGAAAGCAATACGTTTACTCTCACTGCGCGCACTATCAAACACCATCCCACTCTCAAACAAAGCAATCTTTTTTTGATTCACTTTGGCATTGGCACTTGCAGAGTTCAAAAGTCCCACCATCAATGTCGGACGTAAAGTATCAAAGGTTGCCGTAATAGGATTTAATAACTCTTTATCCTCATCGGTACACACAAATCCAAAACGCTCGCACACAGCTCTTTCATTGAAAACAAAATGAACGCTCTCAAAAAATCCGCTTTGTGCCGCACGGTGACGGTACATTCTCACTTTGCGATAATTCTCTAAATCATCAGTCATTTGATTTTTTTCTGCAAATACAAGTGGTTTTGAAGGGATATTATCAATCCCGACAATACGAACAATTTCTTCAACAATGTCCTGTTTATTGACTATATCATGTCGAAAATTAGGAATTGAAATCGCAAATGCCGATGTTTTAGGCTTACTGATAAGCATACCAAGATTTTTGAGAATTTGAGTCAAGGTTGTTTTATCGATTTTCATCCCGATAAACGCTTCAAACTCCTCTTCATTCATCGTCACAACACGTGTTTCTCTCGGAGATTGAAGCTCTAAATGACCACCATAAATGGTTGATGTGGTATAGGTCTCAAAAAGCTTCATAGCATATTGAATACCCGGATTTAAAGAAGGCTCAGACCCTCTGGACGTATGATAATAATGAGGACAGCTTGCAACTTTTGTTTCACCCATTTTTTTGGCAATAATTTCAGGGGGAATGTAACTGGCCTCAATAATGACCAACCCTTCGTTAAGGGTAAATCGTGCCTCATCGTTTTGAGATACACCCACAACAGAGAGACTCATTTTCCCGTTCAATACAGCGTAACCGTTACTGTCTTTTGAGAGGGTAATAACCGATTTTCCATTCCCTGTATCTTCCAAGACATCAAAAGGGTATGCACGTAAAACAACACCGGTACAGTGTGTAGCGTATTTAAGCACGGTATCCATAACATTGGGATAGTTCTCTTCTAAAATAGCCATCCGTAATGCCACCAAAAACGGTACACTCAAACCTTTAACATCAACCGCACCGTACAAAAGCTCAACATCATACGTTTCAGCATGCTGAAGCTGTAAAATACGCCCTATTCCCAAGCGACCTTCTGGCTCAACATTTTGTTTAATTTCACGTAATTCTTTGTTAAATGCAGCACATAAATCACGTGCAATCCCATGAACACTTAAACAATCACCTCGATTGGCTGTAAGTTCAATCTCGATAATATCATCATTAAAAGCACTGTATTCGCTCAAGTTTTTGCCATTGATGAGTTCACCGATACTCGTATCAAGGATCATAATCCCCTCACCCATACTTGGTAAACCAATCTCTTTGGAAGAACAAATCATCCCATGCGAATCTACTCCGCGCAACACAGCTTCTTTAATTTTTAGACCACCGGGAAGTTCTGCCCCAACGGTTGCAACCGCGACATGAATTCCTGCACGGACATTGGAAGCACCGCAGACGATTTGACGAACATCGCCTCCGACATTGACCTGACAGACATTAAGCTTATCCGCATCAGGATGTTTTTCACATGCTTCGACAAATCCGACAACAACGCCCGCTGGGACACAAATCACTTCATGGCGATCCACTTCCAAGCCAATGGCATTAAACGTTTTGAGCAATTGCTCTGTCGCAACACTACTTAGATCAATCCATTCATTTAACCAATTTTTTGTAACGATCATCTAAACTGCTCCAATAATCTAACATCACCCTCAAACAGTGATCGCAAATCCCCGATACGGTGAATCAACATCGCAAAGCGCTCAACGCCTAACCCAAATGCATACCCGCTAACGTTTTCATAGCCGACCGCTTTAAAGACATTCGGATCAACAATTCCGCATCCTAGTACTTCAAGCCACCCTGTTTTTGAACAAACACGGCATCCTGCCCCTGCACAGAAAATACAGCTAATATCAACTTCAGCCGAAGGCTCCGTGAACGGGAAAAAGCTGGGACGGAAGCGAACATCAACGTCACCAAACATCGTTTTTAGAAAATCTTCCAGAATAAATTTGAGGTTAGCAAAAGAGACTTTTCCTTCTTCTTCGACAACCAACCCTTCCACTTGATGAAACATCGGAGTGTGGGTAATATCATAATCGCGGCGAAATACTGAACCCGGAGCAATCATACGAATCGGCGGTTTTGTACTAAGCATGGTACGAATTTGTACCGGTGACGTGTGGGTACGCAAAAGTTTTGCATCTTTAAAATAAAACGTATCTTGCATATCGCGGGCAGGATGGTATTTTGGAAGATTTAATGCTTCAAAATTGTGAAAATCATCTTCGACCATCGGTCCTGTATGAACGGCAAAATTCATTGCTGTAAAATACTCAACAATTCGATCCATTGTCTCCATCACAGGATGAAGAGAACCGCGTGCGCCAACTGGTGAGAAAAGGCTCACATCCACTGCCTCGGATTTCATCGTCGCTTGTAAATGTTCCATTGCCAAAAAGAGTTTTCGATCTAAAAGTAAAGCATTAAGAGTCTCTTTATGAATGTTTAACTCTTTGGCAAAAGTCCCTTTTTGCTCATCAGGAATATCTTTCATACGGGCAAACTCAGCGTTCATTATCCCTTTTTTTCCAAAAACCGCAATACGAATCTCTTCAATTTTATCGATTGTATCCGCTGATTTTATAGCATTAATCCACTCTTGCAAAGCTCTTGTCTCCATCATTCATTATAGTTGGGTAATTGTAGTGAAATCTCTTTTACAATAAGCTTCAAGGTGTAAGCTGTGTGCTACAATATGACAAAAAAAGAGGTTTAAAATGTGTCTGTTTTGTAAAATTGCCACTAAAGAGATTCCATCAAATATGGTCGCAGAAAATGAAAAATTCTATGCTTTTCACGATATTAATCCAAAAGCTCCTGTTCATGTCCTGATTATTCCAAAAACCCATTATGATAGTTTTAACGATATTCCAGCAGAATTAATGGGAAAAATGGGGGTATTTATGCAAGATGTTGCCAAAGATTTAGGAATCGATCAAAGTGGATACCGTATCATCAGTAATATTGGTGAGGACGGTGGTCAAGAAGTTAAACATCTCCATTTCCATATCGTAGGCGGAGCAAAGCTTCATTGGGGACATTTTGCAGATGCTGACCCGAAGGATTTCTTTTAACCCACTCGTCATTCCCGCGTAGGCGGGAATCCAGCTTTATTTAATAGGGATGGATCCCGGGTCGAGCCCGAGGATGACGAAAAATATACCGACTGCGTAAAGTCAGTTATTTACGCATTACATCCTTGGAGGGAGCCGAAGTCTACGGCACTTCCGCCACCGCTAATCATCGTCTCGTTCTCTCGAATCATATTGCCGTTATGAATAATCGTATAGGTAATCGCTGTACTGTCACGAATCGTATTAATCGTCGAGCAGTACGTCTCCAAACTCGCCATAACCCAACGTGCGGCAAGAACATCATCCGCATTGGAATCAAAACGGTATTCAAGGTGCAAAGAATTGAATTTTTTCGGTGCAGATTCATTGCGAACCACTTCACCGTCCACTTGAAGATTGGTAACTTCAAACCCTTGTTGTTTTGGCAACATCACGACATCGGTTGCACTGCACGTGATAATTCCGCTTAAAAAATACTCAATCGGAGAGATTTGCGGGCAATCAATAATGAAACTGCTTTTTGGGGTTTTTGCTTCAAAGCGCATTCCCTCTTGATGACTTATGGTAATCTTCATTTTATCTCCTGCAAATAATTGTCAAAATAGATGATTTGCTCTAAGGTACGAACTTGCGCCGTACCCCCTTGAGAGGTTCGTGCGTTCATCGAATGCTCAATGCTGAGATAACGCGTTACATCCTCTTTAATCCGTTCATCAATTGCATGCAACTCTTTATATTCGATTTCGCTCAAATCAATATTTAATACTTCCGCTCGCGCAACCGCTTTTCCTGTAATAAAATGGGCTTCACGAAACGGTACACCGCAATGTTCCACCAAATAATCGGCCAAATCGGTCGCACTCAAATGACCAAGCTTACACGCATGTGCCATATTTTGAGGCTTTATTGTCATCGTTTTTAAGGCTTCACGTAAAATTTCAAGCGACATTTCAATCGTTTCAATACTGTCAAACACCCCTTCTTTGTCCTCTTGCGTATCTTTGTTATACGCAAGTGGAAGCCCTTTCATCACCGTCAAAAGCCCCATAAGATTTCCATAGACACGCCCCGTTTTTCCACGAAGCAGTTCAGGGACATCGGGGTTTTTCTTTTGTGGCATGATGGACGAACCCGTGGAGTATTCATCGGAAAGTTCCACAAAACGGAATTCATAACTCGACCAAAGGATAATCTCCTCAGAAAATCTCGAAATGTGCATCATCAAGGTGGAAATATTAAAAAGAATTTCAAGGGCAAAATCACGGTCACTCACCGTATCCAGACAATTAACACTCACTGAATCAAAACCAAGCGTTTTTGCTGTCATCTCTCGATTAATATTATGAGGAGTCCCTGCAAGTGCGGCACATCCGATGGGAGAGATATTATTGCGCTCGTATGAACTCTCAAAACGTTCAATATCACGCTTAAACATAGCACAATACGCCAACAAATGAAACGCGAAATTAATAGGTTGTGCGTGCTGTAAATGGGTCATTCCCGGAAGAAGTGTTGTCGTATGTTCACGTGAAATATCGACAATCACACTCATCAAGGATTGTATCAACTTTATAATTTCACCGTTTTTACGCAACACATAACGGCGAAAATCAAGAGCAACTTGATCATTGCGACTGCGAGCGGTATGAAGTTTTTTACCCGCTTCACCGATAATAGCTGTGAGCCGTTTTTCAATCGCCATGTGCAAATCTTCATCGCCGATTTTCCACTCAAAAACACCTGATTCTATTTCACTCAAGACCTGAGCCATTCCTGATTCAATAGAAGTCAGCTCTTCGGGTGTCAAAATCCCCTGATGCGTCAACATCTGAGCATGAGCGATTGACCCTTCAATATCTTCTCTATAAAGTTTTCGATCAAACATTATTGATGCATTAAATTGTTCCAACAGTGACGAAGCATCCTGTGCAAATCGTCCGGACCACATTTTTTCCATTGTGTCTCCAAATAATATAAAAAGTGGGGTATTTTAGCGAAGTTTGGTTTAGAAAGTATTACCGCATAGCGGTAACAGAGTAAAAAAATTAATTACAAGCAGGAACGTTACCGCTATCTTTTGCATATTCTGTCAGGAAATCTTCAAGATGTTTAGAATCTTTGGTGAATTTTTTATCTCCAAAATATTCCCATGAAGCTTGAGCTTTTTTTGATGACAAATGAATATCTGCAAGCTGCTCACCCTTTTTATCCATAATCTTTTCCCATGTACGTGTATTTTTCGATCCAGCAAGCGCTTGCCCGCCTCCGTGACACTCTTTACACGTCTCCACATAAATCTTTTGACCCTTATAAGTTGCTGCATTTAATGCTGAGAATGCTGACATCAATAATAACGTAATAAGCGTACTTAATCTAATCATAAATATAATTTCCCTATTCAATAAGATCTAAAATTATAATACATTAGGAATTCTAATATATTGCTTAATATCTTCTCAAAACAGTGTCACAGTTGGTACTTTTGTTCCCATTTACTGTCCAAGTCCCAGAGAGAAAGCGACTTGAGTTTATCAACAATATGAGCAGTACAGACAACATCTCCCGGCCACTCTCGTTCAAATCCATCGATGGATGATTTAGTTGATCCATCAATTGAAACAATAGAACCGGACACACAAATATCTCGTCCTGCATCAATATTATTGGCAACTCTCCAAATTAACATATACGGATTATTGACATCATTATTTGCGGCATCCACAACGACCACGATCCGTAAAAATGATTCCAAAGGAGCCAGCATCTTGGCTGTAGCAGCTAATGAACGGTGCTTATTGACGCTGATCACGGTAATGGGATTAGCGGTATGACGCATATATTGAGTCACTCCTTGAACTTCAGGAAGAAGAGGACGAATGCGCTCTAACAAGAGAGTGCTATCCATCACATCCGGTTTTTTAAGTGAATGCGACGATGTGAAATCAACTCCCAATTTCCCCCCAACGAGTGTTTCAGGACTGGAGTGATCCAGTGCATCCGTGATTCCCTCTGAAATAAATAAACATTTAGGGATAAAACGGTTCAGGGCATACGTCAATAATGCTTCGTAATTGGTCAACTTTGGGGCATCTTCACCGAAAAAGAGGGCATGTTTGACAAAACTCATCTGTCCTGAACCCCAAAAAAGATGCATAAACTGTTTGCTATGCCCTTTGTACAGAGGTTTCATTTTTGCTAAGATGAGATTATGGAATACGCCATTTTCAGGCATATGATAGTCGATCAAATCCGCTGCATTGGTTTTTAAAAGAGGCAAGAAAATACGCTCCGTCGCCCAACCCATGTATTTATCTTCCAATGGCGGTTTACCCACAACCGTTGCGAGATAAATAGGATTTTTGCGACTCGTGATGGCACTTACTTCCAGTGCAGGATAGTGTTCGGCTAGCGTGTAATATCCTGTATGATCTCCAAATGGACCTTCAAGAACCAGCTTTTCAGGATCTACCCACCCCTCAATCACAAAATCCAAATCTTCGGGAATATAGAGAGGTGTTGTTATCGATTCAACAAGTTTAGGGGATTCTTTTTTAATCAAACCATACAGCAAGAGCTCATTGACACCATACGGCAATGGAGCCGTCGCACACCATGTATACAAAGGATCTCCGCCGATGCCGATAGAAACAGGCATTTTTTTACCCGCACGTTGATACTGATCGAAAAAGTGTGAGGAGTCTTTATGGATTTGCCAATGCATTCCCAAATGGTTTTTATCGTACACTTGAAGTCGGTACATCCCCAAATTGACGACTTCTCCATCCAAGCTTTGCGTATACACTTGACCCATCGTGATAAAAGGGCCGCCATCCTCTTCCCATGTTGTGAGAATCGGCAAATCATACAAATTGACATCATTGCCTTGTTTGATAATTTCTTGACATACACCGCGCGTTTTAAGCTTTTTAGGAAAAATATCTTTCATGGCAAACAAATCACCAAGCATCCCTATTTTCTCTTTAAACCCTTGAGGCGGTTTCATGTGGAGGAGTTTTTCAATCTCGCTTGCTACCCCTTCGACATCACGTCCAAAAAGAAGTTCTGTCCGTTTGTACGAACCAAAAAGATTCATCACCACAGGGGTAGAAAACTCTTTGCCATTTTTTGTATCAATCGGATGGGTAAACAACAGGGCTTTTCCACCATCCTCTTTTTTGACTTCAGCATACGCCAAATGGGGAATTTCAAGATATATATCCAACGGCGTATCAATCACACGCACTTCATTCTTCGACTTTAGAAGTTCAAGTGTTTTGGCGAATGTCATGCTTTATGTCCATCCGCCATAATCTCAGCGCGCGCCAACAACTCCATAGCCCCTTTATCAATAAGACGACGCGCCATAGCCTCACCCACTCCATTAATTTCATCGCATGAAACCATAATCTCTTCACCCAAGATGTCACTGCCATCTGGCATGCCAAGTGTTGAGCGGATGCTGATACTTCCATCATCGCGGACACGAGCACTTACACCGATAGGAACTTGACATCCCCCTTGGAGAGTATCGACGAATCCACGCTCAATCGTAGTTTCAATACGGCTATTTTTATCTTCAAGCATTGCAGCAATTTCTAAAACCCATGGCTCATTGATAGTTTCGATGCCTAATGCCCCCTGCCCCATAGCAGGGATCATCTCATCGAGGGAAATGGGGTAAAAGTGCTCAACCAAACTTGAAAATCCAAGACGATTAATCCCCGCAGCAGCAAGAATAATGGCATCAAACTCCCCCTCTTTGAGCTTACGAATCCGCGTATCAACATTTCCGCGCAAATCTTTGATAACCAAATCAGGACGCTGTTTTACGAGTTGCATTCGGCGTCGAAGTGATGACGTTCCCACCACTGCACCTTGCGGTAATGACGTAATATCAGAGTATTTTTCACTCAGCATCGCATCACGGACATCTTCTCTCGTAGTAATAGCGGCCAAGAGCAATCCTTGCGGCATTACAGTAGGGACATCTTTAAGCGAATGAACTGCCATTTGTGCCTCTCCGGCCAATAAAGCTTCTTCAATCTCTTTGAGAAACAATCCCTTTCCCCCAATTTTTGCAAGGGGAACATCGAGAATTTTATCTCCGGATGTGATGATAATTTTGAGTTCAACTTCAATATCAGGGCGTGCTGATTCAATCACTGATTTAATATAATTGGACTGCCAAAGAGCGAGTTTGCTTCCACGGGTTGCGATGGTGAGTTTTTTCATCTATTATTTAACCTTTACATCTTTGTATTTCATTTTTTTCGTATCTTTGTCGCCATCGAAAAAGACAGTCGGTGTCCCATTCACCATCATAGCACGAACGGCTTTTTGATCCAATTCAAACTGCTTTATAACAGAGGGACGTCGCAAATCGGTAACACTCAGTTTTGTTTTAAAGGTTTTATTAAAAGCATCAACAATTTTTTGCTCATCTTTTTCGTTTGGATCAATATCAACTTGATACATTTTAAGTGTTACGCTATCAACACCATTTTGCTCTGCAGCAATCGCTGCTTTGGTAAGAGCAACGGCAGCCGGATGAAGTTGTGCGAGAGGAAAATGATAATAGTAGACACTAAATGTTTTAGGATACTTTGCCATATACGAAAGGGCTTCAGGAACGTAACGGCGACAAAACGGACATAATGGATCAGAAAAAATAGCTACTTTATGAGCAGCAGTCACCTCACCGCTGACGAGATTGGCTTTTGTATAATAGGCACTGTTAAATTCAGGGGCAATCGTATCATTGTAACGCTCACCTGTTTTTAGATTAACAAGTTCGGGTGCAACAATGTCACCATTGACAAAGTAGGTTCCATTTTGATTAATATGACGGTTCTCAGCACCTTGTTTCACATCGGCTTCGATAGTGACAAAATAGGCTTGCCATCCAGTCATTCCTGAAACATTCTGTTTTCCGCTAATATCTACATCCAGATTACTAATACTTGGATTGCTTCCAATCCCTTTTTTGAGAAATGTAATTACTTCGGCATCCGTCGCGCCAAAAAGGCTAGCGCAGAGAAGGAGAGTCGCTGATAATTTCGGCATCAATAACATTGTCGTCCTTTGGGTAAGTTGGGTTATTTTGTTGTGGATATTTTGGCTTAAAACGATTAATGATTAATCCCACCAGAAGTGAAAATTGTATCAAAATTCCGATAACATCTGTCAACACACCGGGTAGAATCAGGAAAATAGCACCTAAGAGTGAGAGTAAATTACGCTGATAAAAACCGTTTGCATCCAGTCGTCGCTCTTTGAGTTCCATAATATTAGCAACCAATGTAGCGCGAAAATTAAAAAGAATTATGATTCCGATAAAGGCACTCACGACAATTTCAGCAAACATCATCAATCCACCTAAGCGTGAGGCAACCTCTACGGTTAACAAAACCTCACAAAAAAGATAGAGTAGAAAATAGATCATCCAATAAGCGCTTGTAATTTTTTCATAACATCATCGGTACTGACCGTAATCATCTCACCCGTTTTTCGAACCATGATTTGTACTTGATTGTTCTCCATCTCTTTACCCACAATGACGGTAAAAGGAAATCCAATTAACTCTGCATCGGACATTTTAAATCCAAAACGCTCTTTTCGATCATCCAAAATTGTCTCAATGCCATTTTTTTCCAACATCTCATAAAGTGTTTCAGCGTAGGCAAGATGCGCCTCTTCTTTGATATTTGAGACCATCACATTGACCATATAAGGAGCCGTTGCGTGTGTCCAGATGCACCCTTTTTCATCATGATGTTGCTCGATAACAGCGGCAACAAGACGGCTGACACCCATCCCATACGTTCCCATAATAAACGGCTGTGAACGTCCGTTTTCATCTAAAAACTCCGCCTTTAAAGGGGCAGAATAGGTCGTTCCGAGCTTAAAGATATGCCCTACTTCAATCCCTTTGGTATGGAGGAATTTACCGCCGCAGTGGGGACATCCGTCACCCTCAGCAACCGCTGCCAAATCAGCAAACACCGCTTCGTTCATAACACTCAAATTCACCCCAACGAAATGATAATCTGCTTCATTGGCTCCACAAATCATCGATGTTGCATCGCGCGTATCATTATCCATTACAAAACGGATTTTATCTTGATCCAATGGTCCCATAAATCCTGGGACTAAACCAATTTCAGCAAGTTCTGCTTCACTAATGTCTACTAAATCGATTGCACCGACACTGTTACGGGCTTTAACCTCTTGAAGCTCATCGCATCCACGAATGAAGAAACAGACCGGCTCACTTCCTTCCGTATAGACGGCACGCATTACAACCGCTTTAAGGGTGTAATACGGATCAACATGGAAGAAATTGCTTAAATCATCAATTGATTTAATATTGGGCGTTTTAAATCGGGCAAAATCAGCTTTCGGTGCTTCAGGAATTATACTGCGAGGTGCACGGCGTGCCGCTTCGACATTGGCACCGTACTCACACGTATCACACACAGCTAGCGTATCTTCGCCGCTTTGTGCCAAGACCATCAGCTCTTTTGACCCTGTACCACCGATTGCACCGCTATCAGCTTCAACGATACGAAACGTCAATCCTAAACGCTCTAAAATACGTTTATACGCCGCTTCCATTGCATCAAACTCACGATCTAAATCTTCAGTAGAGCTGTGAAAACTGTACCCGTCTTTCATCACAAATTCGCGCGCACGCATCAATCCAAAACGGGGACGCGCTTCATCACGGAATTTGGTTTTAACCTGATAGACGTTAAGAGGAAGCTGTTTATAACTCGTCACGCGGTTACGGACGATACTCACCATCATCTCTTCGTGGGTAGGTCCTAGAACAAAAAGATTGTCTTTACGGTCACGGAAGCGCAGAAGCTCTTTACCAAATTTTTCGATTCGTCCACTCTCCTGCCACAGCTCTGCCGGAGTGACAAAACTCAAATCCACTTCCAATGCACCGCACGCCGCCATCTCTTCATTGATAATATTCTCAATTTTGCGAAGAACTCGTTTTCCCAACGGCAAAAAATTATAAAGACCACTCGCTACTTGCGCCACAAATCCGGCACGGGAAAGATAAATGTGACTTGGCAGCAAAGCGTCTTTTGGGGACTCTTTGGTTGTTGGTATGTAGGCTCGTGAAAAACGCATTATTTTCCTTTTGGGTAATATTTACAACTGATTTGGCGCATCTCTTCGCCCTCATCCTGATCCATTAAAAAACTCATCGATTCGATTAGAGTATCCACCCGCATCGAATCCGATCCATCACGCATTCGACGTGCAAAAGGGTGTAAAAACCGTTTTAATGCCTGCTCGGTCGCTTTTTGAATCGCATACTCATACTCTTTGGGGATAAATCCGTTCTCGATAACTCTCTGAGACTCTTCTTTTGCCGATTGGTACGCACGGGTATACAAACTTTTAATCAACGGTTCAATCGAGAGGGTTTTAAGGAGTTCAAAAAATGTCGTACTGTGACGGCTGACAAGGACAAAGGAAGCGCGTGCTTCATCCTCACGCATCGCAATATTGGCACTCACAATATCTTTGAGATCATCAATGCAATAGAGATTTATTCCCCACATCGCCGTTTCACACTCAATATCTCGAGGGACTGCCATATCAAACCAATACCTCTCAAAGGAGCACGTTTCAATCAGTTCATCGGTAATGATAGGGGAAAGAGAGCCCGTTGACGTAAACAAAATGGGATATTCATTGATGGCATAGCGTATCTCTTCGTACGAACGTACTTTTGCATTGCATTCACGGGCTATTGTCTCGGCTTTGCTAAATGTTCTGTTCATAATAGTAACATCCGCCCCTTGAGCACTCAAATGTTTACACGTAATGACTGACATTTCACCCGAACCAATCACAAGAGCTTTTACTCCCGCAAAAGAGCCTATACACTCACGCGCCTTGGAAACCGCAACGCTGGCAATTGAAACAGACCCCGTTGAGATGTCGGTCTCATTGCGAATTTCAGCAGCACATTTCTGAGCCGCTTGCAGTGCTCGAGAGAGCTTAACTCCGCAATATCCATTTTCATTTGAGAGCTTAAAAGCATCTTTGAGCTGTCCCGCAATTTGTGTCTCTCCAACTACCATTGAATCCAGTGAGCTCGCAACACTAAAAAGGTGATGAATGGCACCGTAATTATTGAGGATATCCGCTCTTCCTTTGAGCTCATCACGCCCGCTTCGCGAGTGGATCGACAACAGTGTCAGTACATGATCCTCTGCATCTTCAAGACCGGAACAACTGCATACAATTTCCATCCGATTGCATGTTGAAAGAATAAAGGATTCGTCTATATTGGGATGCTCATTAATATGAGAAAGCATCTCTAGTTTAGACGCATCATCCACAAAAGCCAATTTTTCACGCTGGGCAAGCGTTGAATTTTTATGTGAAAAGCTAATGACAAGATAATGCATTAATGATTTCTTTGAATGACGCTGGTGATGATTGTGCGCAATGCACTCTCATTGGGGACAACAGCAATCGCTTCGTCACAAAGTGCTCTTGCATACGCATACGATTTCTCAATAATACCGTGTTTTTCGATAACACCAAAGAGCCACTCTTTCTCCTGAGAATCCAAAATACGCCCATGACAGCCCACTAACTTCTCTTGTCCAATGGGATCAAGAATATCATACAAATCGATATAGGGCAATGTTGTTTTACCTTCTGCAAAATCATTAAATGCAGGCTTGCCAAGCGTTACTTCATCACTCGTAATGTCCAAAATATCATCAACAATCTGAAAAGCAATACCAAGATTTTTTCCATAAATCCCATACGAATCTGCCTCTTTCTTTTCAAGCAAGGCGGCACAATAGGCACATGATTCAATCAATGTTGCCGTTTTAAGATAGAGCATTTTGAGGTAATCATCACGATTGACGTTGAAAACTTGCGCCATCTCAACATCCATCATCTCCCCGACGGAGAGTTTTGTAACCGATTGAGCAACGGAATAAGCGATGCGTGGATCAAACGCAGTAAGAGCACTAAATGCCTTGGAATACAAAATATCACCCAGCATAATGGCAACTTTAGAACCATGCGTAGCATTCACCGACGCAGTTCCACGACGTAACGTTGCCTCATCAATCACATCATCGTGAAGCAAGCTTGCCGCATGTATCAGTTCGACAATAGCCCCAAGCAGTGGTGCATCAGGATGAGAGGGGGCAATCGTTAGAATCAGTCTTGCACGAAGTCGTTTACCTCCTGAAAGCTTGGAAAACAGCTCGTACGCTTGAGGAAAATCAATTTCTGCAATCAATTGACTGATGAGGGCTTCGACACGTTCCATCATTACTTTTTATCTTCCTTCATCAAATAATCCACTAAAACTCTCTTTTCTTTATCGATTAGCAAAAAATCAAATTGAGCCGTTTGATTTTTATCGTCAAACTTTTTAAATACAATCAGCGCGCAGGGAACATCTTGTTCACTCTTCAAAGCAGGTAAAAAAGGTTTACGAAAACCATCATTACCCCCAGGATAGAGAATATGTTGCCCGACAAATTTATCAAAGCTCTCATGAACCACTAACGCTTTATCGGTATAAAGAGTCCACCGCCACAAAAGGATTCTCTCCTTTTTAGGTGACACTGTTTTGATTAAAACCTTAACTACTTCATCTTTTTTAAGAGTAAAACTTTTCATCTCTCGCCAAGGAGCTCCCTGTAATGAAAAAACAAGAAACCAAGAGAGGAGAAAAGTTTTAATCATTATTATTCTATTCGTTTCGGCTCAACACATTCCCAACAGAAATAATATAAAGATTTTTTGCCATCATCTCAACTTCATCCGCACGCTCAAACTCAATATTACGAAGAATCGAATCAATATGGTCTTCACCGTGCTGCTCTTGCAACAACATCTCCATAATCGCCATACGCCCCATCAACCGCTCAAGCTCATTTTGAACCAAATCACGATTGGCGGCATAGACAATGTCCATAAATTTGCTTTTCGGTGAACCTTGAAAAATATCGTCTTCGTCTTCAAATAGGTTATACATAAATGGGCTCCAAGATTAAAAAGGCGATTATATCATAAATCCATAATCCTGAATATGACCTATGTTATCTAGTACGATTGCTTCATGCTATTGTTCATAAATGGAGGGCTCTATATGACGAAGCGAATACTAAAACAACGTGTCCAAAATTTTATTTTTGTACACCATATGTTCTACTTTTGCTCTTATGATTCGATTTTCTTCTTTGAGCGCATCGTGTTCACGATTGAGGGTTGATATTTCACGACTTTTAAAATAAATCTGTGTTTGAATAAATATTTTTGGAAATACAATCATTAAAATCAAAAATATCCCAACAAAAACATTGCGTAAAAATTTTCCACCCATCGTCTCATCAGGAGTGATAATCGATTGTGTTTCTTCTAAAATATCATGTTTTTCGCTCATAAAAACCTATCTTTTTATCTCAAAAATTCGTAATTTTGCACTTCGACTCCGAGAGTTGGCACGAAGTTCATCTTCTTGCGCACTTAGCGGTTTTTTGGTTACCACTTTACCTATCGAGTGATTGTTTCCGCACGTACATCGCATTGCATCATCAGGACAGATACAATTTTTTGCCCATAACGTAAAGCGTTGCTTGACAATGCGATCTTCGAGTGAGTGAAACGTGATAATCCCGACACGAAGATGCTCTAATGAAGAACTTTCGATGGCGTCTAACAGCCTCGTTAGTTCGCCAAGTTCATCATTAACCTCGATACGAATGGCTTGCATGACCAACGTACTGGGATGTATTTTTTTGCCCTTAGGCATCAGATGAAAAATCGCATCCGAAAGCTCTTTTGCCGATTCAAAAGGGCGTTTTTTCACCAGTGTTTCTGCTACGATGCGAGCATTTGTTACTTCACCGTACTCGCGCAAAATCTTCTCTAAATCACTTTGTGAATACTCATTAACTACATTATAAGCACTCAGCGGCGCATGAGGATCCATTCGCATATCCAAACAGTCACTCTGATAGGAAAACCCGCGTTCTCTGACATCAAGCTGTAAAGAAGAGACCCCTATATCGGCTAAAATACCGCAAACTTGACTCGATTTTTCACGCAAAACAGCTTCTGCAACACTCGAAAAACGTCCCTGCCGTATCTCTACTCGATTGCCATAAGGCTCTAAACGCTTTGTAGAAAACTCTATCGCAGTAGGGTCTTGATCGATTCCGATTAACGCTCTATTAGGAGAAACATCCAATAATAAAGAGGTATGTCCGCCATACCCAAGGGTACAATCGATTATGATTCCAGTATCACATGGGGTAAATGCTTCGACTACTTCACGATACAAAACGGGAATATGGGGAATTTCTTTCAACGAGATACCTTTTATTTTATCAAGTGCAATTATACACAGTGCTCGTTTAAAGCCGACTCAATCGCATCAAATACGATTGTAAGTTCTGTTTGCGTTATCACGTACGGCGGCATCACGTAGATGACACTTCCCAAAGGACGTATCAATACCCCAAGCCCCAAACAATGACGATGAATTTTAACGCCGATACGAACACTTGGATCAAAGCCATGCAGTTCAATGACTCCAATCATACCGCATTGACGAATCTCTTTTACTTCTGGTCGTCCTTGGAATCGCAAGAGCTCTTTTGCCATAGCCGAGGATAAAACTTTATTAACTTCTATAACATTTTGGTTTTCAAAAATATCCAACGTCGCATTGGCAGCGGCACACGCCAGTGCATTTCCCGTATAACTGTGTGAGTGCAAAAAGGAGCGATAGGGATCATAATCACAATAAAAAGTATTGTAAATAGTGTCCGTCGTCATGACCACCGAGAGTGGAAGATAACCGCCTGTTAGCCCTTTGGAAAGGATTAGAAAATCAGGGGTAATATCGGCTTGCTCACAGGCAAACATACTCCCCGTTCTCCCAAACCCCACCATGATCTCATCGGCAATAAAATGAACACCGTAATCCTCACATAACGCTTTGGCTTGCGTTAAAAAATAAGGATGATACATCACCATCCCCCCTGCCCCTTGAACTAAAGGTTCGACAATGAGAGCAGCAATTTCAGCACTCTTTTCTTTTAATAACAGTTCAAACGCTTCAAGCGCTTCCAAAGCAGCTCCAATCGACTGATTATGGGGAACGGGTGTTTGAACAGAACGGATTAATAACGGCTCATACGTCTCTTTGTACAGTGCCACATCGCCAATAGAGAGCGCCCCCAATGTTTCCCCATGATAGCTGTTGGAAAGAGAAACAAATAACGCTTTGTTAGCACCATTATTTTTGTGTGCATGATACGACATTTTTAACGCGACCTCAATCGCACTAGAACCATTATCGGCGTAAAAACAACGGCTTAATCCATCGGGTGCAAGGGCAACCAAACGCTCGGAGAGACGAACAATACCTTCATGGGTGAAACCAGCCAAGATTACATGCTCTAACGACTCCAATTGCTCTTTGATTTTGTTATTAATGACACTGTTAGCATGACCAAACAAATTTACCCACCAACTGCTAATGGCATCAATGTATTTCTTCCCCTCAAAATCTTCAAGATAGACACCTTCTCCTCGTGCAATGGGAATAATCGGAAAGGTTTCGTGATCTTTCATTTGTGTACACGGATGCCATAAAACATCTCTATCCCGTTGTGAAATCATCGCATTCGTCATTGCCATCCCTATAATTAATCAATTTTTACCTATAAATGTTATAACATCTGTTATTCCACCTCTATTTTCATAGAAGTTTAATGGTAAACGCACTAAAATATCCTAATTTTACACCATAAAACCATATTAAAG
>Ga0268283_1000469_pt1 | contig 26840 bp, 11 predicted proteins | sample saktaG_13_FD_190140 | JGI IMG/M metagenome (GOLD analysis project Ga0268283, IMG submission 190140) | Saline water microbial communities from Sakinaw Lake, British Columbia, Canada - sak_2013_06_06_36m | ecosystem: Environmental > Aquatic > Non-marine Saline and Alkaline > Saline ... | reverse complement strand
GAACGCCTGCCCTACTTTAAAAAGAAGGATGACCTTTCTATTCTGCTGCCGGTAAACTGGAAAAACGAACAGAAACCTTTATCTTCGTGATGTGAGAATAGAGGTGTACTTTACCGAACGCTTACATCCGTCTGTACTCTTCTTTGCCGCTGCATTGCGTAAACTGCGAATAAACCGTTCTTCCAGCTCGCTCTCTTCAATTTTCCCAGTTCCTGAAAGAGCACTTAACCCATGGTGAAGAATCTCCCAGGCTTCTGCATTGTTGACCAGTTTTTCAAAAAACTTTTCCGCCCTGGCACGACTTAATTCCTCACGCAAATACTGGTTAGAATAGGAGAAAATGCAACGGTAGCAACCGTCCATTCCTTGGTGCTGACAAGCGCATTCCTTAATAGCCTTGTAAGCATATTTGATCAGTTGTGTAAATTCTTCCGGACTGAAGAGTTTTCCCAAATAGCCCGTCCCGCCGGGAATTTTATCATAAAGTACCAGAAACCTGTCGAAACGGATATTTTGTGGGTTAAACTCCGAATAGCTGATCATTTTTATATGATCCGGGTTTCCCTTATAATATTTTTTCAATCCAAGTTCAAGGCCAGCCTTAAACATGTTGATGGTTGCATCATTTTCAAACTCCTGGACCGGGAGCAGCACTTTCAGGACTTCGGTTTTAATATTTCTGAAAAGAAATACCTCCTCAAAGATTTCGTCTGGTTGGTCGTTATAGTCATGTTCCTTGTGTTTGCAGTAACCGTAATGGAATTTTACATCTTTTGCTTTTGGTGCAGATGTCGATTTTCCGCAATACCTGCAAGTCACAAAGCCTGATGCCGGTATTTCCTCAAGCTGGTTTATGGAAAGTTTCCGGGCATTGTAAGCATCGAGCCGGCCCAGATTGACCTCTGTGATTTCAACAGATTTGATATATTCAATACCAAAAGGAATGTTTTTCATACCCCAGGCTCCCTGGAATGTGTTCCTGTCAAAATTAAGATGCGTCGAAAGAACGTACCGGCTGTTTTCACGATCTTCATTGCTGTCGTCGAGAATTGATTTATCACGGATATTCACCGATTTTACCGAGTTCAGTTTAACGAATTTATGCTCATTCGATACCGAGGCCCAGGAGGAGTGCCCGCATTTGGGACAAGCATTTTCCGAAACCAGTGGTTTATCCGCAATATGATCGCAGTTGGAACAAAACCGTTTAGTCAAAAGAATAGACGAATCATGCCAATCGTATGTATTGAGTCCCGAAATGGTAAGTTTGTTGCCTTGTGAGTAGAAAAAGTTATCAGGTGCCAACTCGCGGATGGCCACTTCGGCAGAACGTACGATTTCAACCTGATCGTCGGTTGGCGGGACAGAGCTTCCTTTTGCCTGCATACCCTTCACCCAGGCATTCAGGGTAACACCTGTTTCGGGGAAAGCATAGTTCGGAAGCAGACCGGTATTTGTAAGATGTTCGAGTACAGACCGCCGGTCGATTAACCTTTTTAGACCCCACAAAGCCTTCTTTTCCGCTTCAAGTTCCTTCCGTTCATCATCGTTAACACCAAGATGCAGGTCCCGGATAATCTTATCTATCTCTTTCCTTTTAATATCAATGTTCCTGTACTCTTCCTTTAACTTTTCAAAGACTCTCCGCAACCTGAAATAAAAGCTCTCATCTCCCAGAAGAAGTTCGATGCTGTTTAACACTTCCGGGTTAACCTCGTTTACATATATTGACCTGAATCTTGTTAACAGCGCTTTTTCATTTGCTTTGATATAACTAATGATCCTGCTTATCAGGAAGCCCGATGAACTAATATCAGTATTGAAAATGCGGAGAGCGATCAGCCGGCCGGGAATCGTATTCTCCTTCGGGTTGGCCGTGGACCACGAGTCAAGACAAAAGGCAAAAAAGTGACGCAGCAGGATGTCTTTGGCTTCAAGGTAGCATCCCGGGGTCGCAATATCCCCCTCCATCATTTCTCTAGGCTCCTGGAAATAAAAGAGATCATGTGCCTTGTTTTGCACAAAGCTGGTAATGAGCGCTGAACCCGAAGACCGGCCTGCACGGCCAATCCGTTGCAGATAGTTAGATGTTAAAGGCGGTACTGAATTATTGATTGCAGTATTCAGCGTCCCAATATCGATACCCATTTCCAGCGTAGATGTTGCCACAAGTGCATTGAGTGAGTTGTACCGGGGCCTCTCCTTGAAATCAGACTCTACTTTTTCACGGTCGCCCCTGCTCAGCAGGCCGGTGTGCTCCGATGCATAGATACGGGGTGCCCTGGCCCTGTTATATATCAGTTGGTAATAATTCAGCCCCGCACCCGTAGAAGGTAAATATTCACCGGTACACCGGTAATTCAGGCATTTTGCACCTGCTGTCATCGCATCATCATCAGCGACAGATAATTTTGATGAACATTCGGAACAACCCAAATGTTTAACTTTATTTTGAACAAAGATAGAAGCAGGAGCCAGGCAATAATTATGATCGGATCCGTCAGCAGATTCGTTCAAAATACCTTTGCTGCATAGTAGTTCAAAAAGTTTAACAAAGAATTCATTCAGAATTTGGTGATATGCCGGAACAGTGATAAAAGTTTTTGTTAAATAGGTATGAAACCAATTGGCTGACTGGGAGTTTGTAGTATCAAGCAACCCACGAGTATGGGCATTTGAGGTTACCAGTTTCGGAAACCTTGATTTTGGATGGTACATTCTGTTTAGAAAATGCCTGTTGTCTCTCATCCAATTCAGGTCCCACAATTTCAACCCTTCCTTTCGGTATTTCTCCAGGTATGGATGGTCAATCCCACCCCGGATCCTGATACGATGCAAAATGCCACTTAAAAAAGGATGAAATCCACTTTCATCTATCATGCCGAGGTTGTTAACATCCAACCACGGCTTTAACTCACCATAAATCTCTTTGATTTTTTCCTCCGGAAAAAGAACAGCAGAAGCCCCTGTTTTTTCGAGGGTACGCCCAATGATTGCATTGAAACCGAATTCTGAGGATATTTCCCAAGTTACTCGATGATCGAATTCAGTACAAAAATCGGGTGTAAATTTGTGCGTTATCGGATTCCTAAAGTCATAGTTCAGGTTTGTTTTTCCCCTGTAATCGGAAGGAAAAAAGCGATAGTAATAGGATTCCGCATCGTCCTTGCTTGTTTCTCCGGGTAAAAGTTTCCAGGTTCGGATGAACTCCTTGTGAAGTTCTTCCATCGAAACCGGCCTGTTCAAATCATTCAGTACCCGCTGAAGCGAAGATCGGAATGTAAAGCGATAGTTCCGTGCCTCAATAAAACCGGCCTGGTGGGCAGCATCCTGAACACTATTGGTAAAAGCAAGGACTTTACGGTATTTTTCATCCCTACTGTCAAGGTCAGATGCAAGAATTTGACTTACTGTGATGGATGACATCGTCGCCACACGGGTACCAATAATACTAACGGTATTCTCCGTATTACATTCCGGGCACACATGGCGTGCCTTGCTGTTTTGCAATTTGCGGACAGCAATTATCTTAATCCTATTACTCCCACCGTTGTCGTGAATAGACAAATCCACACAATCAACATACTTGTCATTTAATAAATCGGTAGGTTCATATTCATCCAATGGCTTGTGATTTTCATCTGCCGTATTTACAAAATAGATATTTTTATGGTTGCTGAAGAAATGATCGTATATCGTTCGCAGATCCTGTTCAAAACTGTTACCGTTATCATTTTTTTGCCCCAGCCATCCACTGGCACCGCATTCGCGGCAAAACCAGGGAGGTAAAGCCTTCGGCTCATCCTTTCCGGCTATTTTGTCTTTCCATGTAAAAGAAGGTGTGTCGCTTACTTCACGCAATAATCCGCTTAACTCCCTGATCCATATCTGGATTTGCAGATAAAGGAATGGGAATTTTTTATTCCCGGGCATTTTTGCCTCCGCGATGAGAGCCAGTAACGAGTTCAAAACCTCCTCCCTGGGCTTGATCTCTGATTCAGCTTTAATTTCCGGAAGTTTTCGGAATTCAATATTTCTGTCTGCCAGCTTTTCAAGTAATTCCTGGATAGAAATGATACCGGCTGAGGTTAAATGCAGAATATCCTTTGTTATTCCCAGCTTTTTAAGTTCATTTCCGAGGGAAACATCATCAACTAATTCAGGTATTTGCCATAGTTTTTTTTGCCGGCGGATGTAATCGGAGTAATTCTCGTTCTGGCCCATCCGGCTCTCAGTAATTCCAGACAGCCGGGGTATGAAAGTCTCAAGTTCGTTGTCCGGTAATGTGAAGAAGTCATCTACCGCAATGCGTTTTTCAGAAATAACAGCCTCCTCGGTAAATGTCTCGCCAAATACAGTCTGGGCATATTCAGTAAGCAACTGTTTCGCACCTTCGCCGGCACCGATTGTTGCTGAAGTACCAACAGGACATAAATAATCCTTTGGAATATTCAGTTTGAGTTTCAATCGTCGTATGAGGTTGGCAACATCAGTACCTTGTGCCCCATCGTAAGTATGGAGTTCATCAAGAACCAGGAATTTGAGCAATAACGGATTCTCAAGGTTGTGTATCCATAAATTGTGGAAATTACTTCGCATCAGGCCGTAGTCCAGCATCTTGAAGTTGGTAAGCAGGATATCTGGCGGACTGTCCACAATGGCATCCCGGTTTTCGATGATGTTCGAAGGCCCCATATCCTTGGGATATTTCGCTTTATTCTTCCCTTCGCCAATAAACAGGCCCGCTGTAATTTTCCCTTTAAGCCGTTCATCTGTCCAGATTGTTTCAGCAAGACGCTTGGCCTGGTCGGTAGCGAGGGCATTCATGGGATATAGAATGATAACTTTAATTCCCTGGCGATGACTGTGCTGGAAACAATAATCAAGAATGGGAAAAAGAAACGCCTCGGTTTTTCCTGATGAAGTGCCCGTTGTTACAAGTGTTGGCTGGGGGTCATGATCATTACGGGTTGTCAGCCGCCTGAATGCCTTGATCTGATGGTCGTATGGCGGGAATGCAGGTTTAATTTCCAACGGGATATCCTCATCGGCTGCCTGTACTACAAACGGCAATCTCAATGAGATGTAAGGTCCTTTGAATAGTCCTTCTTTCTCATCATTAATAAACGAAAGAAATACCTTGTTCACATCCCTCTCCCTAAAACTGAAGGTCGCTTTAAGATACTCGATGACGGAGTATTTTATTTCGTAGGCTTGCTGGAGGGGTAGCATTCTTTTTTTGGCTTGGTCTGTGGTTATATATGCCTAATTAATTGACTATTAATGTGATCATTATTCAACATTTAGCGCAGGCAGTTTAAAATAAACTTCGTAATCAAGAGGTCTGATGGAACTACTGTTTCTTAGAGAATTAAATTCAACTACCCTTTCTTCATTTAAGAAAAAATCCTCGACTAGGAAAATTTTTAATCCTTCAACGAGCGCCAAGTGATATCTTTCTCTTTCATTAATACCAACATTAACTTCATTTGCACTAATTATAAAACTATCCGATGAAATTGATTTAACTTCTAAACAAAACCAAACCAAATCATTTTTATTTTTCTTATACAACAGATCATATCCTTTTGAATCATCATGTTTTACGCTATTCTCATCAGAATTTCCGGATAACCAAACAACCTCTCCTTCGGGATAAATAGAATTTAGTTTTTCTTTTACTAATTTTTCTGCTTGCTTTCCGGCTTTCTTTTTCTGCCTTTCTGATTTGGAAGTGCTAATCCATCCGCGTGGGTGAATACCAGAACCTTCTTCTTTTGAGATTGGAATATTGCCAGATTTTAATGTTATTGTAATAAGATCAATTTTTTCAACCTCTTTAGAATAATCCTTTTCGCCAGCATTCTCAATCTCAATATTTGCATATTTCAATAACTCAGTCCCAATCACCTCTTCATGCCCTGGAAAATAGAAAAGACTTTGGATCTCTTCAGGTAAGTCTGTGAGAGAAATATTGTATTCTAGAAGTTTCTCCTTATAATGGTTTGCAATTTCGATCTCAATCAAGTCCTCTTTTATAACTGGGATTTCCAAATCATTAGACACCCTAACAATTAGTATATCTTCATATGCGAGTTCTGTAACAAGTGAATTCTGCTCAGATAGTGTCAATATAATCGAATATATTTTCTGATTATACATCATCCGTTTTCCTTCAAATTGACGTTGATACGGTTCAGATTTCATGGACAGAGAGACCCACAATGCTTTATTCCAAAGTTGTTCGACATAATGTGATGCTTGATTGAACTTAAACTGATGCCAGTCAGTTAATCCGTGGAACCCTGTATAAAACATTTTAATTTTCTGTAGTGTAATATCTTGATGCAAACAAATACTTTTAAGGAAGTCAGAACTCTCCTGGTTATCAAATGAGTCAAAATTCACCAAGTTATAATTATCAGGAAGAACATAGTTTAGCTTTTCTCCGACGATCACATGCAACTTTTCTATGCTGCTGATATTATCTGGAAATTGAAGTTTTTTATAACTAAACAATTCGGTCCAAAAAGAGCTTTCCTTGACTGAAAGGCCAAGCATACTACATGCCTCATTAAATGTATCATCCAATGATTTTACCCTAATTAAATATTTCGTATCCCTAAGTTCCGGTTTGTCCTTAAAAATAGCTCTGTAATCGTCCCTGTTTTCATTTACTTCAAATAAAACAGACAGAATTTCGGAAAACGCTTCGCAAAACACCGGCGTGTCCTTAAGTTTTTCTAAGTTGTATGTTGGGTCAGCACATAGATAAAAAGAATACGAATTCTCATTCAAAAATTCGCACGGCAAAAGGTTCTCTATTTCACCATCATTAACGCTATAACTTAAGCTAGATACCAGTTTTATAGAAAGTTTTTTTAAATTGCTAACAATCGATTTTGAAGATATTTTACTCCCAGGTGAGGATCTGTCCTTCTTAAATGAATATAGTCTATACGTAAGGATAAAGGGTTTAATCTTTTCAACCCAGGTATTAAATTCATCGTAACGTGCATGTTGGTTTTTTGCAGTTTGAGGATAGATTTTAATAGAAACATCCTTGAATGTTTTTACCCCAAAATATTGTGAAATCTGCCTTTCCCCTCTTCTTTTTGGAAAATCAAAAATCCAAAACTGTTCAACTATTTTCGAAGGCAAGGTAGAATTGTCGCTATAATAGACTTCTTCAAGTGATCTATAATCCTTATTTCCATTGTGAGAGGCAAGTAATTTATATTCTCTGTTTTGAGTTCCGAAATCCTTTAGTGTAGATTGTTGTAAGTTAATAAATGCTAACATATAGAGCTTACGGGCATGGCTTTCGCTAAAATTATTTTCCCAGCATTTTTTTAAAATGGCATATACTATATCGGCTTCTAAATCATTAAATGACATTTTAACCCCTAAGACCCTAAGCACATGATCTGTTTTTGCCTTGTCAAGGTTTAGTTTTTTAAATAACTCATTATCAACATCAAATGATTTCAATCCCAATTGCCCTGCAAATTCGAAATCCAATACGATGTTATCAAATAAACTATCTTTTAATAACTGATATTTTATATAGGAAGGCTTGATATTAACACTAATGTAGTTTCTGTTATATTCATAGCTAAATGTATCTTGGTTAAAATCATCATTCAGTTGTGAAAAAATAAAATTGTCAATTACAATCCATGCAACAAGTTTCTCTAAAGAAAATGATTTCGAATTAATAATTTCCTCAAGATGAAATAAAGAACTTACGTCATAATTCTTATATATTTTAAATTTTGGCCGATCAACCTTAGAAAAGATGAATTTTGTATATTCGTCCTCTTCCCAGTTCCTTAATTCCTTCTTAATATTTTTGATTCGGCTGTATTTATTAACTCCTAGCCAAAAAAAGAAATTTTCAATTTGATTCTCTTTACTGCTTTCAGTCGGCAATTCCCAGAAATCATTACCTTTAATATAATTTGTATCATCATAAATCCCATCAAACAGCAATTCAGTAATCACTCCTGTAGGGAATTCGTTACCTAAAAAAAGATCCCGTGAACGAATCAACTCACCCTTGCGGTTTATTAATTGAATAGGAATGCCTTCATCAAGAATACCCTTTCTATCCGGATTTCTCTTAAATATTTCAAATAATGATCTGACAAATGGAATAATGAAACCCTTTAAATCTAAATTCTGCCCTGGTAAAAGCGAATTTATCGCACTTGTCATGTTGCGAACAACATCCGTTATATCATTCGAACCAATATTTAATATTGGAGATAACAACCTTTTTAAGGGTCTAGATTTATCTTCATTCGCGATCCGGATCGCCTCTATTTTATCTGAAAGTATATCCGTTAGAGCATCATATAAATCTCGATGAATAAAAGATATTTCTACAAAGGAAGGCAATTGATATTCATCAATCGAACCGACTTTTAAGGTAAATACTTGAGTTTCTACAGTTACTACTTTCCCATTTTGATCAAGCAGGAGCGGAAGCGTAATTTTATTGTGAATATCAGTAAATTCATTACTGAGCAAAATCGTTATAAGTTCAACTCGATCTTCAATAAATCTAATTTTATCATTGATGTTCCCAATTAATTCCAACCATTCAACTGATGTGTATTTTGAAATAAATATGTTTTTATCAAGAAACATATCTTCCTTTATGGGTATTAATAAATCAGGGCAGAAAATTTCAACTTCATGTCTAATAACCCAATCAGAGAATTCATTGCCAAAATATTTTACTTCCTTTTTTGTTCGATAAAAACCATCTACACAAGGGTAAATATCCAGCGTATTCTTGTAATCATCTATTGCAGAAAAAAACGGTGAAAGAAGTGTATTATCACTTTTCCCCTCGATCACTAAAAATTGGTAAGCCTTCCAATCAGCATTACCGTTCCTTTTTATCTTTTCTGAAGCCAACCGAGCTATTGCTTTTGCAATTTCTGAAAGAATATACTTATTGTCGCCAGTTTTATTAAGGTAATTCCGCGATGGATCCAAGTCAAAAGTCGCATGAATGAGGCAGGGGAGATATGTGGCGACCTCAGTTCGAAAGAAAGTGAAAAACCGAGAATCCTTATCTGATAAATTCTCCTGCCATGCAATTTTGTATCGAAAGAATTTTTCCTGATTGTCCGGCAAAGAAATGTCGCCAGAATCATCTATTTGCCATTTATTGTGATTAACAGACAGAAAATGATCTTCTCCTTCATCGTGCTTTTCCAAGATAAGTTTTTTATCGAGTCCTGCTGTTCCAAGGATTTCTATCTCTTTTGTGTGATTTAAAAACAATAATACTTCCGGCGTTACAGATTGGATTTGCTCAAGAATAGCAAGTTCGGATTTCTTGGTATATTTAAGCTCAATGATTGTTTCCCAGTCTTGATGACCCATATTTTCTTTAAAATCTGGTATCGCCAAAATTGCAAAAGGCACTTCTCCTTTTTGCAATTCTTTTTCATTCTTGATTAATTTTTGGCGATTCTCTGAATCTGAAATTAGAAGCTCAAACTCACGCTTTGCTATTTCAGGGGAAAATTCTAAAATGAAATTTCGTGTCTTTATTTTAACCCATGTCACCCAATTAAGAATCGACCTGAAGCCTAAACCCTTATTCCCAATAAATTCTTTCTTGTTTTTCTTACTGTTATATGCCAACATTAGAGATTTCACCCCCGACAGGTCAAAAGGCAACCCATTATTTGCAACTGACAGTGTGGTGTCTTCAATGTCTAATGAAATAAGAACCTTATCTGTTTTGGCATCATCAGCATTTTGTAACAATTCTAAAAGCTGACGACCAATATAGGCTTCAGTAAACTCTTTCTCACCTCGATAATCACTGATTATTCTATCAGGATTAATCTCATAGGTCTTGATATTTCTATCAATTAATGCTTTAACGGCTTCCTTGAAGCTTAAAGCTGATTCTGATTCGTTCATAAATATTCTTTCATCACGGAACCAAGATAGATGCTTCTCTACTAATTACTTTTTCCTATTTGATGTCAAAACCACTAGGCAATTTGAGCTATTTCAGCAAGTCTCTGGTCGAAGGATTCAAATAATATTTGATCTTCTCGGAGGATATCAAGTAGATCCTGTGCATTTACTCCTTGGTTGTTAATTCTTGGATTTGGATGCATTCTAGATAATAGTATATGTAGGTTCAATCTAGGGCTTACTTCAGCTGAATCACAGTATTCTCGCAATCTTGCATGATTTTCTAAAGAAAAAAGCTGGTCAGATATTAATACAAGATCAATCTTAGTATTTTCACCAATTATGATGTCGATATTTTCATCAAGATCATGATTCTTGTAATTAATGGTGAAATCATGTTCATTCTTGATAGTGGCTAATTTTGTAATCCTATTATTTATGTATTCAATGCTTCTATTATTATTTCCAGCAGCATTTTTCCATCTGAAAGGATTTGCAGAATCTTTAACTTCAATAAAACCAATTATCTCAAATGTACCATCTCGGGTGTCAATAATTGTTATATCTGGCTTAAATTTTTGATTCACCCCAAACGAAAATATTTGATCTACCCAAATTTCGACTGGAATATCATGATCATGAAAAAAATCAAAAACATAAGCAGCGACTATGTCTTCAAGAAATGAAGCTATTACCGAGTTTGATTTCCTGATTAATCCATGCCTATCTTGAAAATCGTGATGTACATTCTGTAAGATCCCATAATGAGTTATTATTGCTTCAATCATTTGCCTAGGTGTCATAGCCTTAAATTTAAGTGTTAAATATCCCCTCAAAATGCCCCCATGCCCCCCTATAATCCTCCACCCTGTCACACTTATCAAATGGCGCATGGTAGGTGATTTTCTTCCCATAGTAAAGCTCGCTCTTGGTAATGGTATGCTCATATGTTTGACCTGTAGCAAGTTTTCGAATCTGTTCCCACACAGCCCTGTCAACACCGACACCATTGAGACCTTTACTGCAGGTAAAAACGATATTGCCCCTGATATCGTACCATGTATCGTCTTCGTTTTGCTGCAACACCGGGAACTGAACATTGTAAATCAATATCAGTTCTTCCAACGTTAAACCCAGGGCCATGGCAGTGATCACATCAATCTCCACCAATGCCTGCCGGCGCTCGTACCAATTTCGCAGGGGAGTGTTCCATTGCCATTGTTGTGTCAAGGTGTCAAATGGCTTCAGCCTTGTATCGGTTTTGCTCCATTGATCTGTCATGAAAAATGACTTGTAATTTTCTTCCCACAAGGGAGCGTAGTATTTATTAAGGCAATTGAGCTGTAATGTCCGGTTAATAAGTTGTGGTATAAATTGTTCTTCAATTCCCATTGGGAAGGCAGTAATTCGACTATCACTTAAATTTGCTGCACCTACAGTTTTTATAAAAAAATCTAAAACAATTGAAGAAACCAAACCGGAAATCTCCACCAAACATTTTTTATTTCTAAAAATAATTGAAATCACTCCATGTATATGTGATGCTTTAGGCGGTAATATTGACCCGTTTAATGTTCTATCACCTGTGTGATTTAACATCTTCCGGAACCCAAGTTTGTAGTAATCTGTCCATCTGTCATATATTTCATGACCACACTCATTTTTTTTCCCAGTTTTGAAACCTTTCATGAGATCAGGAAAAGCTTGAGGATTTTGATTAGGAATATAATTAGTTCGTGCAATAAAATTTTCACTAATTTGATTGTGATCTATGATATCATAATGTGCCTTTTCAGTACAGATTTCTTTTGGAGTTTTATATAATGGATTGGAGACAAAAATATGTGGACCACTGTAAATCATTTCATATTTCTCTATAATCGGATACTGGGTAGACCGCTGTATTATGTTATTATTTACGTCATTAGTTTCATCCCAGCAAACCGTAATTTTATTTTCAAAGTCAGTTATGGAGGTTTTAAATCTACTCAATTTCTCAAGAACACTAATTACTGATGCCGTATGAATGGAAACCAGTTTTGCAGTTTCTCCGTTAACAGAATTCTCAAATAGGTTAGCTAAAATTTTTAGTCGATCATAAGTAAAATGAACGATTCGATCTTTATGTGGCTTAATGTTCCAAATATATCCATCTTCACCGAGGCCTTTCGTTTTAATACCGTCGCAAATACCGTTGCCATCGTGAACAAAACAACCGTCAACTGTAGAAGGATGAAATAAGTTATTGATAGAGTAAAAAGATATTTCGTTAATACTTCCAGAATAAATATGAATACCATAAAGTTTTTGATCTTTCACTTCGGCAAATAGAAGTAGTGCGTTTTTAAATTGAAAATGATACCTTAATCTTTGGTAAATTTCCAAGCGCAAAGGCTGTCCACTAGGGTCATCATACACCCCTTCAGGATGCAATAATCCCATGAAACCTCGTTTTCCAAGCAGTGAAAATCCGTTTTCCAGCACACACTTATACAGGTTTGTCTGCTGGCCGACCAGCAACGGATAGTTTTGACAGGCATTGAGAAAAACTGCGGCACATTCCGTTCCCAGCATCTCCTCCAGATACATCTCTTTAAGCCGTAGGTCGGCAAAAAAGTCGGCTTGCATGGCTCGAATCTTGGGTGCGGATTCCTTTCGAATTGCGACTTCAGGAAATTTTTCAGAGATGATGCCGCTCTCTTCAAACTGCAATTTCAACCACGGCGGATTCCCTGCGATCAAATCAAACCCTCCCCGTTCCCAGAATACATCCAGAAACTCCAACTGCGGATGGAAGAAACGGTATTTATCCGCCAATGCCTGCACGATGTTGATGCGCTCATTCTGGTCGAAGAAATCCCTGGGTGCCGCATAGCGGGCAAAGGCTTCATTGGAAACACCTTTGCCATCGAGGTCGATCGTGGGCTCTTCAGGTTCGGCTAATGGTTCTGTGATATTGGAAAGTGAAAGTTGCACAGCTACCGGCACGAAGATGTTCAACTGCACGCTGTCATCGCCGCCAAACTCATCTTTTTTTCGGGCATGATGGATTTCGGCAGCCGCTTTCTCCAGGTCAATGTCGAGGATTCCGGCAATATCCTGCCAGTATTCCAAACGGTTGGGAAGGGCGCCTGCCTCACGCACATCCCAGAACCAGAGAGCGCACCAATAGTCCATCACCATCTTCACTTTGAAATATGGCGCATTGTGGCGGTTGCGATAATCGGCCAGGGCTTCCTTTTCATGGTAGGTTTTGATCTCGGTCTGAATCCCTTCAACCGGGATGCCAAACACCTGCAAACGGGTTTGGGTTTGCGTATTGATGTGGCGCTGGAACTGATAAAATTCTTTCAGCAAACTGTCGATGGTGACCGAAATACGCTGCACGATCGCAATTTCGGATGGCAGGAGCGGTTTAATCCACTCTTTTTTCCAATCCCTGACTTTCTTCACTGCTTCTGGATTTTCTTCCCGCAACAGGGAAATTCCCGCCGAAGCCAACATGTTTTTATCCGGCAGGAGAAAATGGTAAATCTCATCCCGCTTCCGGTCTATCTTGTTTTTCCGGATTTCCAGTTTGATGGGAGCGCTGTTCCACCATTCCCGGGTTGGCTGAAACTTTTTAGGTTGGCCATAGTCGTTCAGTTCAACCATGACCGTTTCAGCAGGATAAGCTTTCAGCCAGGCGCCTACCACGGCATTGCCCACGCCCAACCTGTTGCTGAAGAATGGGGTCTCCATATCCTTGTGGATCACGTTGAGCCACAGGGAGAGCTTACCCAGTTCAATGGCAGTGGGGTTTATATCCACGCCGTAAACATTGTGCGTGGCGATATAGGCTTTTACCTTTTGCAGCTCTTCACGGTACTTGTTCGGGGCGATACGCTGGTTGATCTCTTCCTGTCTGTAGGACAGATAGGCCTCCGCAAGCTGGTTGATCATTTCATTCTGGAAGGCGGCCGCCCCCATGGCAGGTTCCAGGAGTTTCAGGTTGAGCAGTTCCAGTGCACTGATCTCTTTTTTGTCGAGCCGTTCGAGGATAGGTTTAAGGGTGTATTTAACCGTGCAGCGTGTCAGAACTTCAGGTGTGTAGTATGAAGCCGATTTCTGTCGGTCACGGCCGGAAAGGCGATATACAAAGGCACCCTTTTTAAGGATTGCCATTTCGCCATCTTCCTCCTTTAATATCTCGTCATCATTGAAGTCATCCCGTCGGAAACGTGGAACCAGGTAGGTACCGTCTTCAGGCCTGTCGGCCTTGTGTACCTCGATATAATCCTGTTCGGCATAAAAACCACGGTAAGCCAGCAGGCTTTCATACACACTGCCCAATTGGTTGATGCCAAGGTTTGCATAAGAGATGCGTCCCCGATTACGTCCACGTTGTTCCTTCGATAAAGAGAGGCGACGGATGATCTCCTGCCACACGAAATTGCGGAACTTTACTTCCCTGAGATGAAGCAACCGTGTATCGTCAAAATGGGGTGAGTCAATTGATCTGACACGGAAACTCCTGTTCTTTGCCTCTTCCTTTTCACGGTACCCGGTGCCAAGCAGGTGAAAGAGCCTGGTCAGTGATTCATGGAAAAAATATCCGTTCCTGCTGCTGTCGGAATACATGGGAACCTGCTCAAGGTCACGCAGCATCTCAAGCGAATACCCTTTGATATAGGCAGCATCATTCGTTGGCAGGATATCGAGTTCGTTGCGTGATTCGGCATAAAAGATGAAAAGAAGCCGATAGATAAAAGTAAGACAGTCATCCTTCATCTCCTGCTCAAAGCGGTCGTCAGTTTCATCGAACACCTCCTGCTCAACCTGCTTTTTATACCATAGCGCTTCGTTGGCCAGGGCCTCCACGGCGTGTATCAGCCCTTCCTTGAGATCTTTGGTAACCTCATAAGCGCTTTTGTGGCTGTCTTCGTCCAACTGGTCCAGCAACACCATATTGCTTTGGTGTGCCAGCGATTCCTTTGACAACAGAAAATAAAACAGGGCATAGATGTTTCGGGAAGGGGAAGCCTGGTGTTCAGTAAATAATTCTTCCAGGTCGAACTTCAAGTAACTACCCCTGTCCCATTTATCCTGTTCAAGCAGGAAGATGATATTCCCGGCAAGCAATAAAATATATTTAGGCCTGTTGTGTTTTAAAAGGAAAAGGGCTGATACCGCTTCATTGATCTTGCTTGGAGATATCCTTGCACCTTCGGGTACCGAAAAAACTCTTTCCCATTGCTTTCGATGGTAGCGTTGTGCTTCCGTTTGCTGACCCTCATCCTCCACATTATAGCATTGTTCAAAAAGGCTGTCCGGATCATTTTCTCCCTCCCTGATCATGGGCTGCATTTCCATGATCATGAGTTGTACCTGGTCTCCCCGGTAAAGGATATGACGGACGGGCAGAGCATCATGTTCATTCAGATGAACAAGGGAATCGTAATTGGTCGGACTGCTTTGATACCCGAGGGCATCGAGCAGGACAGAATGAAATTTATGGGTCTCGTAAATTTTGTCTTTCGGCCTTAATCCGCCTTCAATCACCAACTGCTTAAACCTGAAATAGGTGCTGCTTAACGGCGAGATTCTTTTATTGAATTCACCTAACTGGTCACGGGCATACCCGGTTTTATCCAGGACCTTCGTGGTGAAATCCTCATCAAAATAGGTGGTCGAAAAATAGTCGCCTACATTATCAATAAATCGGATCATTGCACGGGTGGATTATAAAAGACAGCCAGTATTTTAAGGAATGCGTCGTTTTGAAGCGAGGTCAGGTTTTTATAGTACTGACCGGATGTATTCAGGATGGTTTTGATCTCTTTAACAGTATTATCTTTCCTGGTTTTCAGGAAAACTGTTTCTCCTTTCCCGGTAAATTCAAGTTCGAGCTGCTGTAACGCCCCAGACTCCCATGCTGACAGATGAGACTGAAACGCAGAGAGCTTGTGATGCATCTTTCGTTGGAGTTCATCCTGGCGCGGAGCCATATAGAGCATCTGGGCCCGGTTGATAACATCGGGAAGCAGTGTTTGCAAGTGAAGCAGGTGATCTTCCTCTATCAGTTCTGTATACAGGGAGTCAGATAATCGGTATGTATTCACGAACTCATTGAATAAAAAAGGTTTTTGGGCGAGGCTGCCATCCCATTTCACACCAATGACAAAGAAATCGGAAATAACCGGTTGCCCAAGATCATTTGAAACCTGTCCGTGAAGAATGAACCAGGCCGTTGCAGCCGGGAAGACTGCCGAACGGGCTGCCAGGGCAATATCTTTATCTACACTGGCTTCGAGTTTGCTCATGTAATATCGAATGGCAGGATGAAGTTCATAGAGCACCTGGAACTTTGCCCATTCACCCCCACGTTTTCTCGCCTCTTCAATGGCCTTTTGAACAAGCTCCTTATCTGAGGTCAGTCGGAATATATCGTTAATCCTGGGCAAAGCTTCAGGAGGCAGATCGAAAAGGACTTCGTTCAGTTCAGGTGTATTCATCAATTCGATGTATCCCGGGGAGTTCTCTTTTAATTCATTCCCGGAGACCTGGCCGGAACTGATCAATTGCTCAAACAGGTCCCTGTAGAAAAGATCATCCTGGGGATAAATTGAAAGCGGAGTTTCGTAGGGTTGATCCGTGATGACTGGCAAAGTCTTATCCGAATCATTCCCGAAAAGAACAGAAAAATCAAATTCGTAACCCTCGTGTTTTTCGAGGAACCCTTCATCCTGTTTCTTAATGGCATTAACCACAAATTGCTCTTCCTTCTTCTGGTTGTAAAGTCGCATAACGGAACCCGCATCCCCCAGCGATTTGTGTGCTTCCTCCTCCTTTTGTGTCAGCCGTTCAATGATGTGCAAATCCGTTTTCAGTCCGGGAATATCCGATTCAGCCACCAGGTAATAAATGTAGGGTGTCTTGTATTGGCCATAACGGTCGATGCGGCCATTGCGTTGCTCGAGGGTAATCAGCGACCAAGGGATATCGTAATTGATCATCCGGTTGCAGAAGAAATGAAGGTTAACCCCTTGGGATGCAGCATCGGAACAAATCATGATGCGCACCCGGCTGTCTTTTTTGCCGAAATCATCGATCATATCCTCTTGTTCCACATCAGAAAGGCTGCCATGGAAATAGGCGATCGATTCATCGGGCAGATTGAAATCCGCCTGGAGATTTTCTTTCAGGTATTTAATGGTATCGATCCTTTCGGCAAACAGCACAAACCGGTCATCATGCAAGCGGCCCGACCAGCCCAGTTCAATCAGTGTTTCCCTGAGTTTATGGTATTTGCTGTCCGCATTTTTCCTAAGGATATTTTCCAACTTTGATTTCAGTTCAATTAGGATTGACAGATTGTCCTCAAGATCATCTGTGGAACTAAGAGCGGTTTTTACCTTTTCGATACGGTTATTTATACTGGCGAGGGCGGCTTTTGGAGAAGAAAGAAAGGCCTTGAAAATTCCAATGGAGAATAAATAATCGTTCTGAGTTTTTCCTTGCCTTATCCCTGCCAGGGCATTGAATTTCAGATTTTGTTGGTACTGCAGAAAATCAATTTCATCCTCTGTCAATTGGGTCCCAAGGCGAACAATTTCACGGTCCCGGAAATTGGCGCGCACACTGGCATCTTCAATGTCGTTTTTAAACCTGCGTACATAATAATCCTCGATGTCAGCCTTGCAATATTCACCACTTCTCGGGATGGCGGTGGGTTCAATCATCCGGATGATGTTTGCGAACGATTCCTTTCGTCCATTATGGGGAGTAGCAGAAGTAAGCACCAACGCATCGCATTGCTGAGAAAGAAATTGTGCCAGGTCACCCCGCTGACTATCCTCGTTTGCAACCGTATGACATTCATCGATGACAATGATATCCCAATGAGATTTTTCGATGAAATGCCTGAATTTCATATTGTTTTTAAGTGTATCTATCGAGATGATAGTTTTATCGTAGTACTCAAAAGGATTCTTATTGGTTGGTAATTTTGATTTAATCCTGAAAATCCCTGCACTATCCAACCGAACTAAAGGAATGGCAAACCGGTTCCACATCTCTTGCTGAAACTGGGCAAGGATCGATTTAAGCGCAAGTACCATGATTCGCTTGCCCTTGCCACGTTTCATCATCTCGACCAGGAATATCCCTGCTTCAATCGTTTTTCCAAGTCCGACTCCATCAGCTATCAGGATACGGGGCCGGGGTAGTTTCAGTGCTTTAAGAGTTGGAGTGAGCTGATATTCAGCAAGGTTGAATGCTGCCTTTGGCGCGATGGTTATTTTTTCGGAATAAATAAAGGAGTTCCTGATCTGGGTTTCGATGAAAAGCTTTGTTTTTCGGTAACCGCTGTCAATATCAGCGATTAGCCTTGTTCGTGTGGGATCGACCGTCGATATTTCTTTATCGATGTTCGTATCAAAAACGAATGATTTTCCCTTCACCAATTCACTGATCCCCTGCGTGTAAAGTAAGAAGGAACCATCATAGTTGGTGTCGACTTTGGATATGAGGAAATCTTCGCCACGGGCTGAGATTTTTTGACCTTCGGAGAAAATGTTAGTAGACAAATAATAGTTGTTAAAATTGGTTACTAATTTAGTTGAATTTGATGTTCCTGTGAAGGAAGTGGAACTGTTTATAACGATTGTTTAGGTTTTACGGAGTCGGACGATGGAAGGAAATTGCAATTCGGTTGTAGACTATACATTTTTCATAAAAGCCCTGTAACTCCTTACCATAAAGGATGTCTATTTTCAGTATTTCACATATAATATCCTCCCAATGGATTACATCAATATCCATCTTGTCAATTACAGGCAAGAACTTTTCACAATACCACGACACTTTCTCTTGGCTTGAATATTCTGTAACGCGCTTTAAAACAATTTCCTTGATATGATCCCTTGAAACAAACATATTGAATGAGGGTTCCTTGTCGTATTTTTCTTTAGGTACGAGAACGTAGAATCCTAATTTTTGAAATGATTTTGGTTCTACGTTAGCCCTGTTAAGGACCTCTGCAATGCAAGCGACATTTCTGGCAGCCTGGTTATAATAGTTTGCATTTGTAACATGTGGTGTAAGTTTACTAAACATTTTAGCCTCAGTAACAACAAACACTTTTGGATCATGCAATAGTTTAAGATCACCTTTAGCTGAATCGCCAATCATAAAATCTCCGTAAACTCCATCGGCATGTGTCCATGACTCTGCGAGTTTGTCGCTTCGATCCCTGGCATAAAATTGGGTGGGTAACAAGGCCTCGGAGTGCCAATTATTTCTTCCATGGAAGGAAAGGGGATGGTTTGGCATATCGTGGGTTGCAAAGAAATTCAGAACCAACCTCAGCATCCAGCCCTCATTATACAACAAAGTTGGGGGGACATGAGTCTCTTTAGTGTCAGCCTTTGATAGAATCTGAGTGATGTGATTCAACATTGTAAGTTCTTTTAGTCGATAAAAAAATGTCATTTTGTTATGCAAATTGAATTTAAAACAATTTTGCACCAACTATATGTGCCTGATTTGAAATCCATTTGTCATGCTGTAACTTCCATCTTAAACTGGAAGCACCCAACCCTCCTGATTGTCTTGGGTGGCAAAGTGCAATTACATGGTAAATCTTCCCCCTTATATTAATTTCATGAGGAAAACCATAAGCGCCGTTTGTTTCTCCAAAACCGGAAAGCTTATAGTCATTGATATTGGAATAGAATCGCAGAAACCAATAGATAGGGAGGTCGCCCAAAAGGATTAATGTGCCGGCTTGTGATTCTTCCAGTTCATTGAGGATTTCTTTACGTCTAAATTCTGAATCAAGTTCTCTTTTTTTAAAAACCGGCACAGTTGCAGGCGAAAGATTGAACTGTTTAATAATATCAGGAGTATAATGCTTTTTAATTGCCCTTTGCTGATTTTCATTTACACGCGACTCAGGTAACAAATCGCATAGCCAGGCATCTTTCCTTGTCAATCCCAAGGGTGAAAGGATCTTTTCATCAAGAGTACGTCCGGACGGGCCATTCAGATTCTTACCTGGGGTCACAAGTTTACCAAGTTCCTTTGGAATTTCAATGGCTGAGATGATTTTATCAGCGTTTTCCCCTGTCCAGAAAATTTCCGGTTCGCTGGCAACTGCTAACGCAGCAACCTTTTGTTTCCCTCTACTATCTATCCATCTTGCATGAACAGCGCTAGCATAAACGCCTAATATAAACACCTTCTTAGGTGTCTTGGATTCCTGTATAACTTTCTTTAATGGTTGTCCAAACGGAAAGTAACAATCGATTAGCATAATGAAAAATGATTTTTTTTAGTATACATCATTAATGTTTTCACGATCATTTACTGCCTTTCCTCCAGTTCTCCTTGCGCGATAAAAGTTGAAGATTTGAAAGAGTTGTTAGTCCACCTTCTTTCCTGGGTTTTATATGATCAATGTGAAAATAAATTCTTTTTTTGCTCTTGAACTTAGACTTTGCACAAATATAGTACCCGTCTTTGGAATGTTTCGTGAAGATGGTTTCACGTAGATGGTGATAATAATCCGGATCAAGTTTTTTTATTTCCAGTAGCGATTTTTTTTCATATTCTTGTTTTTCATAAATGACGACCGGAATATCTGGTGATGGAAGGTACAATTCAGGATACTGAATTTTATTGACAGCTAATTCAAATTCTCTGTTCAGGGACCGAAGATCACTAAACCCAAATGTCCCTTTCCATATCTTTTCATGTGCTTCCCACAAATCTTCCACGCACTTTTTCTTTTCGTCAAGGGTCACACTCCGATCCACCAGTCCACGGGCAATAAAATCGATATCGAATTTATTAAGGTCTTCAAGCAAATTAAGTTCGGGCTTTTCTCTGCATTCGGCATAATAAAGGATAAGGGCAACGATCTCTTCCCGGTTGTACCCAATATCAGTCAGATGAACTGGGAAATAGGTCTCCTCAACCTGGTCGGCCATTTTATTTAGCTTTGATCCATTGGGAATAATGCTTTCCTGAATTCCAAAAGCGTGAAAAAGGTCTTCCAGGTCATCAACGAACTCCTTATAATTTGAAAGCAGGTGATTGTACACAAATACCTGGTATTCCCGATTCGCATGATTTGAATCAAATCCATCAATAGCGTTGGCATTATCCAGTTGGAAGAAATAGTACCCGGTCGGGATTCTTTCGACGAACCGAAGCGCCCTGATCATTTCTTTTGTGCTTTCGTCAATGTCATTATCCTGGAGAATTGCATATGATTCCAGTTGTTCAATAGACATCAAAAGGAACTTCTTATGCTTGTTAATATGGGCCTTATCGTTGAAATCATCTTCTGAATTGATGATTTTTTCAGGAGTGACCCACATTATTTTATCATGCCAATTGTCAATAAACGAAACGACGTTGGTTTCTTTAGTTCCGCCGGCTTTTACTCCCCTCAAACCTCTTCCGATCATTTGAGTCATCAGAATTTCAGACACAGTAGGCCTTGTAAGAAACACTGTTTGAATTTTGGGGAGGTCAACACCTTCAGTAAGGATATTGTAATTGATCAGCACTTCCGTTTCAGTTTCCCGGAACTTTGCAATTTTTTCTTTGTTCACTTTCGAGTTTGAAACGAGTGTATTTTCTTCAACAGTGCCCGAAATGATATAATCAGACTTAATACCTTTGCTTGTAAACAATTTGTTCAGGGCAATGGCATTGTCAACATTTATCGCAAAAATAATTGTATTGCCGTATGTTTCTTTATTGCTGACATAATGATCAACGATGAAATTATTCCTTTTTCTGTTTTTTGAAATGCTCTCCAACCGCTTATTGCCAATGTTCAGGAGATCATGTTTCCTGATCCTGTTAATTTCTGATTCACTCAGCAGTTTCGTAATATCAATCCCGGTCTTTATGGGCAATTTGGATTTAGGTGTTGATAAAAATCCACTGCTTATCAACTTTTTCAAGCTCTCCCTGTAAATGATGTTATCCGGGAAAACCTTTTCAAGGAGTCCAATTTCCTTTTCTATGGTCCTTGTCGGTGTGGCGGTCAAACCAATGATTTTCAGTTTCAGTTTCTGTTGTTTAAGATAGTCGATGATGTTTCTGTATGAAGCTGCCGTTGCATGATGGGCTTCATCCACAACCAGGAAAAGTTCTTGGTCATAGTCCTTCAACCATTCCTTTACAAGATAGTTCAGTCCGGCAGACCCCTCTGCCACAACGCGTTCTTTTATTCGAGAGACCCCGCTGTTCAGGCTGTCTTTGCTGGCAATAACCAGGTCATCACCAGAATTCAGACTGGCACAATTTCCATGATTCCCTGAGATAATTCGATAAGTGAATTCTGTTCTCACGGTCACCAGATCAGTGTTATTTCCGTCTTTGGTATAGGCATTGGCAGTAAAAGTCCTTAATGCTTGGTCAAGCAATTCGTGCCGGTGGGCAATCCAAAGCACTTTCTTTTTCTTGTTAATTACATTTTTAAGCAGCCAGTAGGCCATGGTATAGGTTTTCCCTCCCCCCGTAGGAATCGACAGAATACATGCAAAATCGCTTGGCCCTTGCAGATGTTGATCAAGTGCCTCCAATGCCTCTTCCTGAAAGGGTTTATATGGAGCTTTTACGCTATTTCCTTTGACAACCTTAACAGTCCCTGAGAATTCATTCTCTCCGTATATTAACCTCACTCCCATTGAACCCCTATGCATAGGAATCTTTTTTAATACGCATTTCCCTAAGACCTCTTCATGGTAAGCAACGATTTCATTTTTATCGAATTCCTCTTGAATCTGGTCAAGAATTGTCTGGTGTTTCTTTGAAATGATACCACTTGCATTGTCTATATCCAAATTGAAGTTTTTATCCAGGAACATTTTTAGAGACTGACTGGAAATCGGTTTCTTTTTCCCAGTTTTAACCCGGTTTAACAATTCTTTCCTAATTTCAAGGACAGCATTTTTTATGTCGTTCATTTCTTTACCATTTAGCTCGTTAATTATTTGTTCTTTAGGACAAGTATTTTTACAAAATTGCTTCCAGTCGCCGTAATCTATTTATGGTTTATTGATATTTATTGATCATTTGTTCTAAAAGTTCTTTCATTCCTTTTCTCAGCCACATCGGTGAAAGCACCTTTACCTTGTCCCTATATCCCAGTAACAATGATATAAACTCATAGGTAGGATGCACGGCAAAGGTGAAAACTACCATATCTTTTGTCTCTTTGAATACTGTCTGGCTAGGGTGGATCGGCTGGGTGATGAGATACTGCGCCTGCTGCTTCGTAAATTCAATTTTCAGCGTAGGAGGTTTCGACTGCGGCGCAATGATGCCGATGGTATGTTTGAAAAATGTTGCAGGATCGAAATTTGACCTTCGGTATTTAATATTCGATAATTGTTCCAGTTTTTTAATCCTGTCAAGTCCAAAGGTCCTGATTTCGTTCTCCTGCTCATCAAGTCCCACAAGATACCATCGGTTTTGGTACTCTTTAAGCAAGTAGGGATGAACAGCCCTTATAACGGGTTCGGTTTTAGAAAATGATTGGTGAGTGATGGAAAGCACCTGCTTATCCTTGATGGCCTTGATCACCGGTTCAAGGAACCCAGAACCATCCATATAAACCGGAGTATCGAATTGCACATACTCCTCAAACTCTTCCATACTCAATATCCGTCTCACATCTACAACGTCAAGGATTCGGTCAATGGCCTCGGCATAACGCTTTACCATGTGAAAGCCACGGTACTGACGCAGAATCCTGGCAGCGAATTCAATGGCGTCAATGTCTTCCTCCTCTACCTGGATGTTGGAGATCGAATACTCGGGATCTTCATAATAATAGCCGCATTTCAGCCTGTCGTAACGGATAGGGGCGTAATATCCTGGTTCAGGCTCATCCTTCATGGCCTTTAAATCCTTTTCAATAGTTGACCTTGAAATTTGCTGGTCGAGCCGTTTACTGCATCGTTCAATGAGGTAGCCAATATCGGGATATGACCGCTGCCTGTTGCGTATGCATGCATCAATGACCTGGTAGCGTGCAAAAGAATGTTTATTGATGGGCATTGGCAGTGTCGTTTAGTGATGGATCGTAGTGGTTTGTTATTCCCAAATTTAGAAGCCTATCAAAAGTATTACTTTTTGTTAACGTAATAACATTACGGAGTGATTATTTTAATTTGTCGGCAGAAAATAGAAATAAATATGAAAAATAAAGCAACATGCCTCCATGAGATCGCCGAAAGTGAAGCGTTCCGGATGAAATACGACTCAAGTTTCAGCAGCCTCGACCCTGCAACCTTTTTTATCTTTCATAATAGTCAGATCCCCTCGCATCGGGTTATACGTCATTTGATGCCCGGCGATGAAATCGTCGAAGAGATCATCCGAAAGTTCAGGATTACAAAGACCAATACGGTGATCCAATGGTACTATGACCGCAGGGCAGGTAAATATATCATGACCCAGGGGGTGCTTATGATTCGTAAAAACCTGCTGGTTTATTTCGAGAACCTGAAGAATGATCCAACGGTTTCAATACTGTTTTCAGGAAGCACTAATGAATTGCTTTTGCAAAGAGTCAGCGATTATCTGCAATCAAGAGTCATTGTTTCAGCATCCAGGAGCATCGGCGTGTTGGTGGCTGATCCCATGTCGGGGTTATATATCAAGGAATTTGAGGTTACTTCTCCCGATATCGATATTTCTCTCGCTTACAACGATGATTTCCGGTCGGTTCATGATACAATTGTAGAAAAACTCAACAAGGCAAGAGGCAAAGGGATTATTCTTCTTCATGGCTGCCCGGGGACCGGGAAGACCACCTATATCCGCTACCTCGCCTCGGTGATCAGTAAAAAGATGATTTTCATTCCGCCGGAAATGGCACCGCAAATTGCTTCGCCCGATTTCCTGGCGTTGATGATCGACTATCCAAATTCGATCCTGATCATCGAAGATGCGGAGAATGTGGTCCGTGACAGAATCAACGATGAGAATCTCAGTGTTTCCAACCTGCTAAACATTTCGGATGGTCTGTTAAGCGATTGTCTCAACCTGCAAATTATATGCACCTTCAATACTGATATCTCCCGGATTGACAAAGCCTTGCTTCGTAAAGGCAGGATCATCGCCAAATATGAATTCAAACCGCTAACAATTCACAAGGCAGAAAACATTGCAAAGATCCTTGGCCGACCGGTCTCTTTCGACCACGACATGACACTTGCCGATGTGTACCATCATTTCGATGAGGATTTTTCACTCCCGGTGCAGAAAAGCATCGGTTTCAGGGTTGCATAGAGGTGCAATTGCACCTCTATCATTTCCCAAAATCCATCAGTAACTCTGCATTTTGTTTTACGGCGTCATCTGAGAACCCTGACAGGTATATTTCTGTTGTCGGGATGGTGCTATGACCAAGAGCACCACTGATGAATGGAACAGAAGAGCCAGCCCTCATCAAATGGGTTGCGAATGAGTGCCTTGCATAATAGGTAGTCACCACAAATTTCCATTCCAGGGCCTCGGTGACACGTTTCAGATACTTGTTGGTCGTCTTGATAAATTGTGCAATTGCATCATACTGCTCCCGGATGTTCATTTTCTCATTGATGATCGGGAAAATATATTCTTTACCTGTTTCCCTGGGATTACCCCGATATTTTATGATCTCCCGGATCCGGGGTAACATAAAGATATTGATCTCTTTCTGTTCGCTTTTATTGGTCTTTTTTGTCTTACTTCTGTAAAACTTGATGTTGTCCCCCTCGATATTAGTATATTTCAGCAGTGCAACGTCCTTGAAATTCATCCCGTTTCCCAGGTAACTGAAGGTCCAGAAATCGACGGCCTTTTGCCATTCCGGTATATCCGATTTATATTCAATCAGTGTTTTGATGTCCTTATCGCTCAGGGCACGCTTGTTTTTTTGAGCAGCAGGAACCGTAAAGTTTTTAAATGGGTATTTTTCCGGCAGGATATATTTCTTGCTGACGGCATAATTGCAGATCGCCCTGATCTGCCGCAAATAAATGCCAATGGTGGAGATCGTTTTTTCCTTGGTAGTCAGGTGAGCCTCATACTTCCGTAAAAAATCAGGAGTGACGCCTTTCATCTTGAGGCTCGACTGATAGTTATCAACGGAGGCAATGATTGTTCCGTACATGATCGTTGTCTTGATGCTCCACTCGCTTTCCTTCTCTTTCATGAATCCTTTAGCACAATCTTCAAAACTGATATCATCCGTGTTAATGTGTCTCTTCTTAAAATATTCCGCTTCAAAAGCCTCAAAACTGAATTCATGCACCTTTTTTCCAGCCAACTCAGCCTTTCTTATGAAACCATGAATATCCGACCGTTTTACTTTAAGATCTTCGTCTCTAAGTTTAGGCGATTTTATTTTCTTCCAGTCATCAGTGCTTACTTCAACGTCTGTACGGTAGCGTTTTTTTGTTCCATTAAACGAGACAACAAGACATACCGGGTATAAACCACTTTTCTTGGCTCTGTTCTCAAGAATGGTAAAATAGGATATTTTATTTCCTTTGCTCATGGTTAGAGGTTCAATTGATAAAGGTTAGAGGTTCAAAAATGTAACCCCAAATGTAACCCTAACTCAGTTAATAAACAAATAATAAGCAAAGAAAAAACAATTATCTTTGTATTCTATATCATTGATTATCAATTATATTAAATAACTTTCCGAGAAATACCAAATAACAAAAATATAGTAAAATATCTGCCTTACAAGCAGAGGGTCACTGGTTCGAATCCAGTAACTCCCACCAAATTAAAAGTCGTCTTTTGACGACTTTTTTTATGTACAAGTACTTCACTTACATATTATTTTCTGAAAAACTCAACAAATTTTACGTTGGCAGCACCCATGATTTACA
>Ga0268283_1000467_pt1 | contig 26870 bp, 24 predicted proteins | sample saktaG_13_FD_190140 | JGI IMG/M metagenome (GOLD analysis project Ga0268283, IMG submission 190140) | Saline water microbial communities from Sakinaw Lake, British Columbia, Canada - sak_2013_06_06_36m | ecosystem: Environmental > Aquatic > Non-marine Saline and Alkaline > Saline ... | reverse complement strand
CGAAATCTGGTCATGTTTTCGTCGCACCGGAGTTTCTATCGAAATAACGCCAACTTTTGTTAAAACTCTTCCCCCTTTTGTCCTTGCAACGGTATTCATTACTTCTTCCAAGGTAAACTCAACTGCATTTAGTCCAAGCGGGATCAGATTGAGGCCGCTCAAAGTTTGTGCGCAATCGCCTGTATCATTGTAAAAATGACTTTGTTCCTGAACAATTACCCTTTTTGCATTTCCGGCCAATTGTCGGGCAGCCATTTGGTTAGCCAATGTTCCGGTAGGCATAAAGACGGCAGCTTCTTTACCAAGCAATTGAGCGAATTTATATTCCAATTCCTCCACAACGCCACCATTAGAATAATAATCGGCCTTGATTTTACCTTCATCGGCTAATTTCATGAGCTGGTTGGAATATTCTTCAGGTGTCAATCCTAAACCGTCGTTGGTCAGATTTACGGCACCATTCAAATCATCGTAAATTCTTGTACTTCTTATTCCATGGATGGCACTTAAGGGAGCAGCGGTCGCAGCAAGCATGCCTCCAATTTTTACAAAATCTCTTCTGTCCACAATTTGTTTTTTTGAATGAAGTGAAATTAGTAAAAAATGATCTCAACCCGAAATTTGCCAGGTAACATTTTTCATGCTGATGTAAAATAAAAAAACCGCCCGAGTTGGGCGGTTTCAAATGATCGCATTGATCTCATTACTTGTTGGTACAATGATAGTTATAGCATGCTATAAGATATGATCTAAATGTAATGGCTGATCCATCCAAAATACCATTATATTTAGGTTGATTCAGGATAGCATCCAGTGCGTCCAGACTGTTCAAAGCATGCTGGAGATCGCATGCTTGCACATATTCCATGGCTTTTAACACATGTTTTTCAATTGCCGGATTCTTTAATGAAGGTTTATCAAAGGAATTGGCAGTTTGAATAATTTTATCGGCCTCCTTTTGCATATTCATGCATGGTGTTACGTCACCAGGAGAAGGTGCAGGTGGAGGAGCAGGTTCTTGTCCAAAGGCATAAATGCCTGAAAGCATAAGAATGCATACTAAGACAAAAAATGACTTTTTCATAATTTTAGAATTTAAGTTGAAGGTTTAACGTGCTTTGTTCTGTTTAGTTAAGATTTAGGGTGCTAATTTGATCAATAATTGAGCAATTAACGCAATTCACTTTTATATACAACTTTTATTGTAGCAATAAATTATCTGCTCTCTGAATTTATAAGTTGCGAAATACAGAATGTTTTTATGGTAATTTTCATATTTTTTTTGGCTAACAATGGCAGCCAATGCATCAACACTGTTCAATGCATGTTCAAGGTCACATTCCTGCAAATACTCCAATGCTTTTAAAACATGATTTTCAATTGCCGGATTTTTTAATGAGGGAATCTCAATTGCATCAGCAGTGCTAAGAATAATATCAGCCTGATATTGAACATCTTTACAAACCATAATATTTTCAGTTTGGAATTCCTGACTATCAAATGAATAAAGAGCTGTTAGCAAAAGAAAGCATACAACGACAATAATTGACTTTTTCATAGGTTAGGAGTTTAAGTGATTTATTTAAAGTGCGTTTCTTCTGATTAGTTAGTATTTAGGGTGCAATTTAATCAATAATCGAGCACTTAGCAAGAGCTGATTTTAGAAAATTTTAAACGATAATCAGTTAAAATGGGATAGCAATTTTTTTGTTTTAGGTAGCGAATTCAATTTGAAGTTTTCTTATATAAATCTACCATAGAAAATACTCAATTAATAAAAAAAATATTAAATTAGCATTTGGAGAAATATACTTATAAAAGGGTAGCATTTTCTGACCCACCTAAATACAAACTGGCACGTGAATTTATTGGAGGAATAAAGTTCAAATAGAAGTTTTTCTATTTACACTAAATTTTATTTTCAAAAATGAATTATTTAAAATTTAAACCATGCCAAACACAAAAAAGCAAACGGAACAGCCGATCAACCTCTTTGGTAGTATCGCGCTGACCTTTAGTGGTGGAGGTTACAGAGCATCTACTTTCGCACTGGGTATTTTATCTTACTTTAACCATGTTCAGTTTAAAAACAAACCCTTGCTCGAAAATGTCAAAGGATTGAGTACCGTGAGTGGAGGCACACTTACTGGTGCAACTTATGCATGCAATGCCGCTGAAGACAAATACTTTGATGCCTTCTATGAATATTTTTATCAAATTCTTGATGAAGATAAGCTCCTCGGGATTGCTCTTGAAAAACTTGATTCGGAAGTACTTTGGGAAAATTCACATAAAAAGCGTTCGCTCATCAATGCTTTTGCACTTGCGTATGCTGAACTATTAACCGATGATACTTTTCAATGTTTGAAAGAGAAAGAGAATAAATCGCATTTGGATGATATTTGTTTTAACGCTACAGATTTTTCATTTGGGTTGGCCTTTCGCTTTCAAACCTCCGGTGTTTTTGGGAATTACAGACTGAAGAACTCAAATCTGGATAAACTTTCAGGTAACATGAAAATTGCAGATGCGATAGCTTCTTCTTCTTGTTTCCCTATGGGATTTGAACCGATGGTAATGCCTGCTGATTATGTGAGCGATCATAAATCGGAAACCTATATTGCTATTAAAGCTCAGGACGAATTTAAAAATGGTGTTGGCATTATGGATGGTGGAATTGTCGATAATCAGGGTATTGGAAGTATCATGAATATTGATGCTCAGCGTGAAAAAGAAGGAAAATCCTTTGACCTCATCATGGTTTGTGATGTCGGAAGCTATTTTATGGATCCATGGCAACCTTCTAAACTAGATATGGATGGTGAAGAAGGATCAACAAGTCCGAAAAGTATTTATGAAACCATCGTTAAAAAGTTAAGATCGAGTTGGTGGATTTGGTTATTACCAATACCAATAAGTGCAACTCTTTTGATCTTAGGTTTTTACATCCAAAACGGAACCTGGCTTTTCATCAGTGGGGGAGCAGTAGGTATGTTCGCAATCATAGCAGGTATTGCACGTTTCTACATTGATAAAGTTACGTACAAAATTATAAAAACGTGGTCGTGGATTATGGGTATGGTCCCTGGATTTATTAGAGATAAATTGGTACATTTTGAAAATTTGAGATTGCGATTGATTCAAAGAATGCTTGAAGAACGGGGTACTTCGGCAATGAAGATGATTAGTGAGATTTTTTTGAAACAAATTCGAAGACTCAACTATAATTTATTTTACACAGATGAAAGATTAAAAAACCGAAGAATTACGGCACTCATTTATGAACTCACAAAAGAACAGTACAAATTTGGTGAATCGGATGAAAAAGATTTAGATGTTAAAAGTGAGCAGATTCCTGATCCGGGAGATGGTATTTACGCAGCTGCAAAAATAGCAAGTGAAATGGGGACTACCCTTTGGTTTTCGGATGAAGATAAAAAGGTCTATCGTCTTAAAAATCTTGTCTCCTGTGGTCAGTTTACAGCTTGTTATAATCTCTTGAAATATTGTTTGGATCTAAAAAAAGCAAAGGTAAATGTAGATCAGGAATTAATCGATGAGATGATTGGAGTTTTTAAAACCGACTGGGAACTTTTTATTGAAAACCCTTATTGGTTACACGATAAATTAAAAATTAAAAAACCATAAAACCATGCGACAAAAAGCAATTATGCAAAGCAGAAAAGTGCAATTTATAATATTTGCACTTTTCGGTATTTTAATGATTAACTCCTGCAGGGTATCCTTGATTCCTAATTATGATTCGGCTATTGCCGATCAAATTGAACAAACTTCAAAACAGGTAGATAAGTTTTATCTCATGATGCTTGAAATGACCTCCAGAGAAAATGATGGAAGAGCTTTCGACAAATTTACCGAAAAATATGTTGATATCGAAGTTGAATTAAATTCATTGCTTATCAAAAACAAAGTAAAGCCGCTAAATGAGAATTGTGTTAGGATATGTGAAATTACACTCCAACTTTGGGAGAAGTATAAAAACGAACATAAAACCGATAACACACTAAGCGATGGTTTAATCAAACTAAATAGGTTAACATTTAGTGATTTGTTTTATGCCATGCTGGTTGCCGAAAAAGCAAAAGAAATTATAAGTAATCCTCCTGAATAATAAACTTAAAAATAAAAGTGATGAATTTTAATATTGATACAGTACTAGCAGACATGCTAGGGGCCATTAAAGGCACGATTACAAATAATTGGGGTGAAGTTAAAAACGTAGCTGATCAATTTCTGCAACGAAAAAAAGAAAAGCTCGAACTAATTGCTCAACTTAGAATTAGTGGTGACTTAACTCAGGAAAAATTTGAATCCCGGTTACAAGATGAAAAATTAGTTTTGGAGGCCGAACTCAATGCCTTAGCCGTAATTTCGAAAGCCATTGTACAAAAAGCAGCCAATGCTGCCATTGATATATTGGTAAATGCAGTGAAAACTGCTATTTCCAGTGTTATCTAAATATTGACCTGCAAATTTTCTATGTTAGTATCCTAAGTGGTTCACTTATTTACAAAAGTGTTCCGCTGACTTTTTAATTTGTAAGTACACGGTTATTCAACTTTAAATATCTTACTTATAAGTCAAGTTATTTCAGTCAACGACTTGATGCATTAATTTATAACTTTGTAAAAATTACATTCAAACATGTTAAAAAAAATACTCAATTATTTAAAACCTGAACCAATCTATAAGGTTTTGCTTTTTAGGTTGTTGTTGGTTTATTTGCTTTTTATGCTTTCCCGAATCTTATTCTATATTTTTAATCAGCATTTTTTCACCAATTCACATTTAAGCTCATTACCAAATATAATTATAGGAGGATTGGTTTTCGATACGGTTGCAATTTTATATACAAATTCCTTAGTTATTATATTTAGCATTATTCCTTTTCAATTTCGCTACAAAAAAGGTTATCAGATTTTTTTGAAATATCTGTTTTTTATTTGCAATGGAATTGCGCTTTCAGCCAATTTGATGGATATTTCGTATTTCCCATTTACTTTAAGTCGAACTACCTTCAGTGTGTTTTCGCAATTTAGTAACGAAAGCAATCTGGTTCCTCTTTTCCTGAAATTTTTTGTGGACTATTGGTATATCGTTTTGTTTTTTGTTTTGTTCATCTGGCTCATGGTTTTTCTTTATAAAAAAATAAAATTGCCAATTCTAAATGAAAAACCATCTATTAAATATTACTTAAAAGCCTTGCTTTTATTCCCGATCGTTTGTGCAATTTTTGTCATTGGAGCTAGAGGTGGAATTCTTCATAGTACTCGCCCAATAACAATGAGTAATGCCGGCGATTATGTGAAAAACCCGTCAGAAATTCATTTGGTTTTGAACACTCCATTCTGCCTTTTAAAAACTATTTTTCATCACTCACTTGAGAAAAAAACCTATTTTCGAGATAAAGCAGATCTAGAAAAAATTTACAATCCGATTCATATTTCAAACCCCAATGATACGGTTAAAAAATACAATATCGTCTTAATCCTTCTTGAAAGTTTTGGCAAGGAGAGTATCGGTTTCTTTAATAATCATCTTTATGGTTTTACTCCATTTGTTGATTCACTCTGCACTCAAAGTCTGGTTTTTCAAAATTCATTTGCGAATGGTCGGAAGTCAATCGATATTTTACCCAGTACCATGCTTTCGATTCCTTCGCTTGGCGAACCTTTTGTTTTGACTGAATATTTCAGTGATCATTTAAAAAGTTTACCACAAATTTTGAAAGAGGAAAATTATAATACTTCATTTTTTCATGGTGCTGCGAATGGCTCAATGGGTTTTTCGGCACTTACAAATTTAATTGGCATTGATCATTATTTCGGTAAAAATGAATTTCTTAACGAAAACAAATTTAATACAGCAGAAAGTGGAAATTTATGGGGGATTTGGGACGAAGATTTTTTTCAGTTTTATGCTAAAAAGATTGATGAATTTAAGCAGCCGTTCTTTACCAGTATTTTTTCTGTAAGTTCACATCATCCGTTCGACTTGCCTAAAAAATATGAAAATAAATTCCCGGAAGGAAAACATCCGATTTATAGAACAATTGGATATACCGATTTTGCGCTTAGAAAGTTTTTTGAAACTGCTCAAAACATGCCTTGGTTTGAAAATACAATATTTGTTATCACTGCCGATCATTGTCAAAGTACGCCAACTCATGATGAGTATAATACTTCTACCGGTTTATTTAGTGTTCCGATCATTTTTTATTCAGCGAATAAAAATTTGAATTTGAATGGAAATTCTCAAAAATTAATTCAGCAAATTGATATAATGCCAACTTTATTGGGTTTGTTGAATTATAATAGACCCTATTTTTCTTTTGGAAATGACGCATTAAATACAGAAAATCATTTTTTGGTGAATTATGTGAATGGAATTTATCAGGTACTTTATGGCGATTTTGTTTTACATTTTGATGGTAAAAAAACCGTGGCATTATTCGATTATAAAAAGGATGTTTTATTGCAACATAATTTGCTAGGGAATAATATGGAATTGCAACTAAAAATGGAAAATTTCGCCAAAGCTTTCGTTCAGCAATACAACAATCGGATTATTGAAAACAGGATAATTGTTGAATAGTTTGAGTTTCTGAAAAATCATCATTTCAGCAGGCTTATGCATAGCAAATAATAACTGATTAATTCAAAATAAATTGAAAACTAAAAAGAAGAAATAGTGTTATGCGGTTTATTTTTTGATAGCATTAATTTTTTGATAAAACGATATTTAATGAAAAATTTAAAAGCCCAATTATCTCAATCGAAAAACCAAAATTCTTTAAACAGTATTTCCCGAAAAATTAACAAAGGATGCGGTTTTTTGATCATCATCGTATTCTTGTCGGCGTGTAACTCAATTGGCAATAAACCTGCTTGGGTAGCCAATCCAGCGGCTTATGTTAATCCATTTATTGGCACCGAAGGAGAACGTTCAATTACGGCGGCAGCCAATACTGTTCCCGGAGCAGTAATGCCTTTTGGAATGCTCAACTTTGGTCCTGAAAATTCATTTTCGGACGACATGGCCGAACACCGTCGTTATAAGATGGTTGCCGAACAGAATCTTCGGATGCCCGTATCTCCGGGTGGATATAATTATGCAGCATCAAGGGTTAAAGGTTTTTCTCTTACACGATTGTCAGGAACAGGCTGTTTAGGAGCTTCAGGCGATGTTCCTTTTCTGCCCTTTACGGATGAAATAACATTTTCTCCGGATAACGACCTTTTGGATGCATATTATAGTGCCGGATATAGTCATGTGAATGAGCAAGCCAAACCCGGATATTATCAGGTTTTGCTGGATAATGGTGTGAATGTCGAACTTGCTGCAACGGATCGGAGCGGAATATCTCGTTTTGTTTTCCCAAAAGATAAACCAGCCCGTATTCTGGTACGTACATCTTATTCACAACTAGGAAGTGGTGGAGCATCTACCAAAATTGATGTCGAAAAAGGTGAAATTACGGGTTCAGTAACCAGCGGAAATTTTTGTGGCTATTTGGGCGAATATAATCGCCGTGATTATTATACCCTTTATTTTGTGGCAAAACTTGACGTCCCAATTATTGAAACAGGAGCATGGACTGATACCATCGTTTATCATGATGTAACCACAGCTGATGGCAGTATGCCTTATGGCGAAAAAGGAATTCCAAAAGTTGGTAAAGGATCCGGAGTATGGGTGAAATTAGATATTAGCGAAAATCAGGCAGTAAACATTAAGGTTGGGATTTCTTATGTAAGCATAGAAAATGCTCGTTTAAATCTGGCTACAGAACAAAACGAAAATGATAATATCGAAACTGTTAGCAAAAGAGGCTACAAAGCCTGGAACAATGCCTTATTAAAAGTAAAAGTGCAATCGGAGGATAAGGATTTATTAACCACTTTTTATACAGCCTTTTATCATAGCCAGTTTCATCCTAATGTTTTCAGCGATGTGAATGGAGAATATGCCGGATTTGATGGGCAAATCCACGAAGTTGAAAAAGAACAACATAATCAGTATGCCAATTTCTCAGGATGGGATGTATATCGATCGCAATTGCAACTGGTTGGTTTAGTGCAGCCCGAACGAGGGAGCGATATTGCCCAATCACTTTTAAATCAGGCTAATCAATATGGCGGAGTTTGGGATCGCTGGACCCACAATAGTGGTCCAACAGGAGTTATGAATGGTGATCCGGCTACGGTTGCCATCGCAAATTTTGTGGCTTTTGGGTGCGATCAGTTTCAGGTTGACAAAGCTTATGCTTCATTGGTTAAGGCAGCCACAATTCCAACAGAATATGACTTGAGTAATATTGGTGCACCCATTTTTACAAGAGGTCAAAAACCTTCATTGGATCAATGGTTGAAATTGCATTATATTTCCGACTCATCCAATTCATGGGAAGGTGCTTCTGAAACACTGGAGCAGGCTTCGGCTTATTTTGCTTTATCGCAGCTTTCTGAGCGATTAGGAAAAACTGAAAATCATGATTTGTTCCTGACACAATCAGGATATTGGAAAAATCTTTTCAATCCTGAGGCAACCGCTGAAATGGGATATTTACAGGGGCGAAATCCTGATGGAAGCTGGAAAGCTGATTTTGATCCAACAAAGGATATTTTTGTAGAAGGAAGTCCACTCCAGTACTTATGGATGGTTCCTTTTGATGGGAAAGGTTTATTCGATATTTTAGGAGGAGCCGAGAAAGCTTCAGATCGATTGGACCATTTTTTCCATAAAGAAGATGGTAGCTGGGCTTTGTATCGCTCGGGTGGAGCCTATTCGGATGTATCTAATCAACCCTCGATTAATGCACCTTGGATGTATTTGTTTGCAGGAAAAGCTTATAAAACTCAGGAGACTTTAAGAGCAACTTTGGATTTATTATGGAACCCAACTACTACCGGTATTCCCGGTCAGGATGATCTTGGAGAAATGTCGTCGTGGTATGTTTTTACTGCGATTGGATTCTATCCTCTTTATCCGGGTCGTGCTGATATGGTGCTTGGTAGTCCTGTCTTCTCGAATGTTAAAATTTCTCGAGACCAAGGAGATATAAATATTTCGGCTAAGAATTCCTCCACTACTAATATTTATGTTAATGCCTTAAAAGTAAACGGTCAATCAAGTTTAAATTCGTGGATACCCGAAACATTTATGAAAAAAGGCGGTGATTTACAATTTATAATGTCTGATACATTGAACGAAAAATTTGGGAGCATTAATAATACACCACCCTCATTCTCAATAAATAAAAATGACTAAGATATAGTTGTTGATGCTCTGATTATAAAATGTTTGAAACAAATTTAAATGTTAAAAAATCTTATAATTCATAATAGATGTTAAATATTTAGCAATGGTTTGACAAACAGCTTAAATTTGATCATTAATAAACAAAAGAAGTGGATTGTCACAAATATAAACTAGGTAAGATATTCATAATCATAGCTGTGTTGATTAGCTTCCAATTTCATGTATATAGTCAGATAATTATTAGGGGGATTGTTAAAGATCAAAAGAGCGGACTGCCTATTTCTTTTGCAAATATATATATTCCGGAAAAAAGAATGGGTACTGCAAGCAATATGTATGGTGAGTTCAAATTTGAACTTGATCCCATCGATAGTATTTTCATTTCAGCCATTGGATACGAAAGTCAGCTTATTTATCTGAACGATTCTGCTTATAAGGAATCGATAGAACTAAATATTGATTTGCTGCCAAAGACCTATGATTTGGCAGAGGTGGTAATCAGACCTTTTCCAACCTATGAGCAATTTAAGCGTGAAATCCTAAATTATAAAATGACGCCTGAGGAAATCAATTCCAAAGCACTTCAAGAGGCTTTTAGGCGAAATCTGGCCATGCTATCACGAAACACAAAACCCATTGATTATATGGATGACACAGGAGGGATTAGCCTTGGTGGTCCGGTAACAGCTATTTATAAATTATTCAGCAGGGATGCTAAAAATGAAAAAAAGTATAATAAACTTTTAATAGCTGACAGAATTAAATTAAATATTGGACAACGTTTAAATTTTGAAGTAGTCAGTAAATTGACAGGTTTAAAAGATGAAAAGGAAGTAAATGATTTCATTGCTTACTGCAATCTTCCTGATGTATTTGTTCTTGCATGTACAGATATTCAGCTTTATAATCGAATTATGGAATGCTATCGGGAATACTCTACAAAAGATTAAGCATAGGATACATCATTTAATCCTTTCTGAACCACTTTAATTCCATACCCGGTGAAAGTTCGGGACGCCTTGTAAATCCTGATTTTTCATAAAATTCCGATTTATTCTTTACTGAAAATAGTTGTATGTCTCTTATTTGATGTTCTTTGCATTTATCCACAAGTCGTTCAAGTATTTTTTTTCCAAGGCCCTGATTTTGGTATTCAGGTAAAATAATTAAATCTAATATGAGCGCATGAATAATCCCATCACTAATGAGTCGTCCAAAACCAACTAATTTATGCCCATTGTATGCTGAATAGGTGTACCAGCTGTTTCGTATCGCAAATTCAAGTTCAGTTTCAGAAAGTTTGTATGAATCGTTCCATCCTGTAGTCAAAAAAAGTCCCAAAAACTTTTTCGTTTCCGGGACTTCTTCTGAAAATATATATTTAGGCAAATGCATTATTATGCTTTTTTAAACTTTAGCGATTCATTTATTATCTTCTTGCTGGTGCAGGAAAAATAATTTCACTTTCGTGTCCGTCAGTATCAACCGATTGCACAGCGAAAAAATAATTATCTTTCGAATAAGGAAGCTCAATAGAAGTCTCTTTTACAAATATTTTCCTTTCCCAGATTGCTTGATAAGTTTCACGCATCAAGACATAATATCCGGCTGGTTTTTTGCCTTTGGAGGGCGCTTCCCAGCTCAAGTTGGTTGAATTGCTGAGCCCTGCTATACTAATTCCCACATTTTCAGGGGCATAAGGAGCTAAAGCTAAATTGGCTAATGTTGCTAGGTTAATCCCGGCATTTTTACGTACATATTCATAATCAACAAATTCAGGGGTATCTCCATAATGGATCCCATTTTCCTCCCTTACAACCTGATGGGTTCTGTCATAGTTCTCATTGAATTCAGTAATTCGAACAGCTGTAAATCCTAATTTACAGAATGGTGTATGATCACCACCTCGACCAAAACGATCGTTTCGGTAAATCAGGGTAACTGATAGCTGATCAACATATCTTTCACCTATTTCTTTAATATAACGTGCTAACTGCCTGGCTTTGCCATCATTCTCCGTGGCAGAATAAGCTCTTGCTTTTGCCATTTGTTCAGTCTCAAGTTGAGGAACACCTTCACTAAATACCCTAACTTTCATGTTATCGTTCAGCAAAGTTCCGCTTGATCCGCTATTCCCGATCATATCATTATTGAGCATGGCAACAAGGTTCCAGTTTTCAGCTTTTGCAATAGAAGCCATGTGAGCTGCACCATAAAGTCCATGTTCTTCACCAGAAACAGCAGTAAAAATGATAGTTCCTGAGAATGCTTTTTTTGACATGATGCGCACCAGTTCCATAATTGCTGCAACGCCTGAACCATCATCATTTGCTCCCGGAGCGAACACTTTTCCGTCATTATTATCCTCTGCACGAGAATCCAAATGTGCGCTAATTAAAAATATTCGATCATCTGTCGGATCGTTTCCTTTAAGTGTAGCAACCACATTTTGCAATTCTAATTCGGTTTTGATTCGTTGACCTTCACCACCGGCTTTATATTTAACTAATTCAACACTTAAGCGTCCGTTTGAGCCAGGAATAGATTTTTCCATTTCAGCTTTAATCCAATTCCAGGCAGCTCCAATCCCTTGTTTGGCATCGTTTTGAACGCTTAAATTATTTCTTGAATTAAAACTTACAAGTTTACGAACGGTTGCTTCAATATTTTTACTTGATATTTCGTCGACCATTTGCTTGATTAGCGGATCGCGATTGATGGTTGTTTGAGTAAAGGCTATAAAAACAAAAATGAAACTAAAGACGAATGTTAAGGCTGATTTTTTCATGAGTTAGGCTTTAGGTAAATATTTAATGAGTATGAAATTTAATATTTTGAATGTAAAGTTATAAAAAGTGTAATCATATTCTTTAGAAATTAATACTTATTCGGTGATGGCTATTGCTCTAATCGGAGAACCGTCAATCCGATCAAATTTTAAAGGAAAACATTGAAAAGTGAAAAAATCTGTTCCTAATAGATTTAAATTATTTAGATTTTCGATAATTAATATTTCCTTATTTAGTAGGGTAAGATGAACAGGAACTGTTTCACTTTTAATATGATCGATCGAAATAATATCAAGTCCAATCCCTTTTAAATTGAAGTTGGACAGCCAAATAGCAGATTCTTGAGATAGAACAGGAAAGTGATCAAAATAGGCTGTGGTATTCCATTTTTTATACCAACCCGAATTAAAAATAACAAATTCAACTTGCTGAATTTTTGCTTGATATTTCAGTAAATAAATTAATGGAATTTCTTGATTTGCAAATTCATGACATGGAATTTGAATAGCTTTTCCATGAAATTTTGATATGGGAAAATCAGTAAGGGTTTTAGCCTGATCAATCATGTGTGAAGGAGCATCGATATGGGTCCCATTATGTGAATGCATTTCAATTGAAGTAATGGCAAAACCATTTTCTTTAACATTTCTCAAACTTTTTAATTCAGGCCTTTTCATCCCTTCAAATACTAAATCTCCTGATATTATGGTATGTGATAAATCAATAATTGGCATATTCGTCTTTTTATTAAATGCTAAATTACAAGATGCGAATTTATTGAAATTTAAGAGATATAAATAGCACTCAAATTAATATCTTTATATTTGCATACTTAAAGAAATTTGTATGAGTGTGAAAGTATTGTTTGTTTGTCTTGGTAATATTTGCCGATCGCCTGGTGCAGAAGCTGTTTTTAGAGAGAAATTAAAAAGACATCATCTGGATGGGAAAGTGGAAGTAGATAGTGCCGGAACTTCAGGATATCACGAAGGTGAAGCAGCCGACAGTCGCATGATTTTACATGCTAAGAGACGTGGTTATAATTTAACAAGCATAGCTAGAGAAATCATGCCCGGTGATTTTGAAATATTTGATTTGATAGTAGCTATGGATGCGAACAACTATCAACACCTGATGGGGATGACTAAAAACCCAACTCAGAAAAATAAAGTCGTATTAATGACTGATTTTAGTGAAATATATGAAGGAGACGTACCTGATCCATACTTTGGTGGAAGTCTGGGTTTTGATAAAGTACTCGATATACTCGAAGAAAGTTCAGAAGGATTAATTGACGAGATCAAAGACCTCTATTCCGCAAAATTCAAATAAGAAATTCGTTTGCAGATAGTAATGCTTAAGGCATTTTATAGACGAATGCATTCACATTCATTCCTGCACCTACTGAAGTAAACACAACATATTCGCCTGATTTCATGGAGTGATTCTCCATTTCACCTCTCATAATCATATCATATAAAATCGGCACTGTCGCAACAGAGTTATTACCCAATTTTGCAATGGTCATTGGCATCACATTCTTTGGAACATCTTGAGCTTTTATATTGTATAATTTAAAAAGTCGATTCAGAATAGCATCATCCATTTTGGCATTTGCCTGATGAATTAAAACTTTGCTGATTTTTGAAATCGGAAGTTCAATTTTATCGAGGGTATCTTTTACCAGTTGAGGAACATAAGTTAGCGCGTAATTATAAAGTTTACGACCATTCATTTTTATATAAATACGGTCATCTCCTTTTGTTTTGTGATAGGTGTGCCCCATGTTTAATAAGTCAACATGTTCAAAAGTATCAGAACGTGTTTTGTGAGTAAGTATTCCAACAGGTGTTTCACTTTGTTTAGCTTCAAGAATAACCGCGCCTGCACCATCCGAATAGATCATGCTATCAATATCATGTGGATCAGAAATACGTGACAAGGTTTCGGCTCCAATTACCATGATTCTTTTTGCATCACCAGATTTAATATAATAATCGGACTGAATCATTCCCTGAACCCATCCAGGACAACCAAAAGGTAAATCATAGGCTACACAATATGGATTTTCAATTTGTAATTTAGCTTTTATACGAGCAGCTATACTCGGAACAATATCAACCTTGTGAATGGTGCTTTTAACATCTCCGAAATTATGAGCAACGATTATATAATCTAATGTTTCCTTATCAATATTAGCATTTTCAATTGCCAGTTGTGCTGCAAAAAAACCAATATCAGAAGTAACATGATCTTTATCAACGTATCTTCTTTCTTCAATTTCTGTAATTTCCTGAAATTTGGTGACTATTTCTTCATTTGACTTTGGAATTTTAACTCCTTCACTATCGTAAAACTCATTACTAAGAAAATCGCTGTTTTTAACAATATTTTTTGGTGTAAAACTTCCGCTACCTATAATTGTTGAGTATGTGTTAAGATTCATGATTTTGATTTAAAATTTGCAATATTATGAAAGATAAATGAGAATGATGAAAATATTATGGTATTTAACATTAGTGCCTTAATTGAAAATTTCATGAAATAGCCTGTTCAACGGCCTTACGGGCGTGAATGGTTGTAGTGTCGAATATTGGGATAGAAACATCTTTTTGTTTAATAAGTAATGGTATTTCAGTACAACCCAGAATAACTCTTTCTGCTCCATTTTGTGCCAGTCTTTCAATAATATCCTGATAAGCTTTTTTCGAAGCACCCTTAATTTGCCCCATGCATAATTCTTTGTAAATAATATGATGAATAATATTCATTTCTTCATTGTTAGGAATGATGACCTCCAATTGATGACGATCGGCCAGTCTTTTTTTGTAGAAGTCTTGCTCCATTGTAAATCTTGTTCCCAACAATGCAATCTTCTTTAATTTTTGCTTTTTTATCTCTTCTGCTGCGGCATCTGCAATATGAATCAAGGGCAAATTAATATTTTGTTCTACGGCTTCGGCCATTTTGTGCATCGTATTGGTACATATAACAATAAGATCAGCTCCACCCATCTCAAGTCGTTTCGCCGCATCGATCATCATCTCAGTTAGTTTTTCCCATTCATCCTTATGTTGAAGTTGCTGAATAGGCTCAAAATCGACAGAAAACATTAAACTCTGAGCAGAATGCATGCCACCGAGTTTTTCCTTTACAAATTGATTGATAAGTCGATAATACTCTAGTGAAGATTCCCAACTCATTCCTCCAATTAAGCCAATCGTTTGCATTTCTAATTTTTTTCAGGTTCACAAAATATCGGGCTAAATTAAGGATAAATAATTACATAGCTGCTCCATTTGACTATTAAGATCGAATGGACAAGGAAGCAAGTTGTCTTGCTGATGTAAGGAAAATAAGCATTAAGTTTGTATTGAAATATTGTATAATTCATATTAACAGTAGTTTAAGATTATCTGTTTTGAGTGCTTTAACAATTATATATTTAGATTTTATTTCAAGAATGAATAGTTATTACCAAAGTAGTTTTCCTGAAAAATTAAGAAATTGTAACTAATCAAAAGTCAATTATGAAAAGTTTGTAAGATATTCGTCCAATTTTGTTAAAGCTTTTGCAAAATTTTTTCTACCTAAACCGATTCTAACTTTTTTATAAGCGTAATCATATACAGAGGATGGTAAAAGCATCAATCCTTTTTTTTCAACCAGATCCTTACAAAAATCATCAATGTCTTGTTGAATCACTAATTCAGGGAATGTAATAGGCCCGGCTTTAGGTTTGTTCCATCTGAAAATTTCTGAATGCCGATCGATAAATGCTTCCAGAATCACAAGATTATTTTTGATGATTAATAAATTCCGATTCAATATTTGTGCTTTATTTCGTAGTGCAATAAGGGCAAGAATTTCGGATGATGCAGGAGGACAAATGGTGGTATAATCTTTAAATTCAATTATTTTCTCGATCCAGGATTTATTTCGGGTGCTTAACCAACCAAGTCTGATGCCTGGCAACGCAAATGACTTCGACATTCCACTCAATGAAATTCCGTTCTCATAAATATCACTGACAGATGTTAATCGGTCTGCTGAGTCATATTCTAACAGACGGTACATTTCATCTGAAAAAATAATGATATCCCTTTTCTTTGCAAATTCAATAATCTGGTTGAGTTCTTTCTGCGTAATGGTTTCTCCTGTTGGATTATGAGGAAAATTAATGATAATTAATTTAGTGTTTATTGAGGCTAATGAGAATAAATCTTCAACAGCAAACCTACCTTTCTCATTGGGTTTCCAATTTGAGATACTTGCCCCAATACTTCTTGCAATCTCATACAACGATTGATAAGCAGGAAAAGTCGTGATAATATGATCCCCTTTGTTGATCAGGATATTTATTGCAATAAAGATGCCTTCTTCAGGGGCCAGCACAACTAAATCTTCAGCCTTCATATTTGAGTACAGTTTTGCGATCTCCACGCGCAATATTGGGTTTCCTTGCGAATGGGTATATGATAGCACCAAATCGTCCCATAATTTTCTGGATTCATCATTTGCCATAGCTAAAAGTTCTTGCTGACCCAATGGTTCACAATCAGAACAGCTCAGCAAAAAGGGAGCTGAAAATTCATACTTGGCAAAATATCGTTCGAGTTTGAAGGGTTGTATTTTCATGTTTTCTGATTTCTCTGTTTTCTTGATCGCAGTGATTGTTTTGTTGTAATTCTTCCCAAAAATAGCATATCTATTCCATTATTTTATCTTAGGAATTATAGTTTGCAAGTTTTTATGAAATTCTTTTTCAATTCGAATTCAGGCAAAAATAAATATGCCTGCCAGCAAGGATGTATTGCGACAGGCATATTTTGAGAAAATTTTAATTTGGATAAAACTCCGTATTAGTAATTAATTAAAATTGTTATTTTTCTTCCTCATTTTCTTTCGTAACATCTTCTTTACTCTTGAGTTTGCCATTTATATCGAAGGCTACTTCTATCTTCTCACCAGTTTTTTTCAAGATAAATTCATACACTTTGCCATCAACTGTTTCAGATATTTCGGATGCATTAATTCTGTAACCTGCAAAATCTTTATCCAAACTTGATTGCACTGCTGCCGGGATTTCAGCGTTTGTAATTGCATATTCTGTTTCCATCCAGTTGCCTTCGTTATCATAGTTCGCTGAGTATGATCGTCCTTCCATCTTAAACTCAACTTCCCATTCTTTTTCGTTTTCTCTATCCCATTTGGCTTTTGTAGCTGTTGGGAATTTTTGAGCAAAAGCGGTTTTAACTTTGAGCGTAACTTCTTTGCTAGTTTGAGCATGCGTATTTAAAGTGAAAAATGCTGCTACAATAACTGCTAAAATAATTTTCTTCATAATTATCATTTTTAAATATTAAAATACAATATTACAATCTGATTCTAAAGAAATCTTTAAGTTTAGTATTTATTTTTTCTTAATAATGATCAGGGTAGATACCTCAATTTATTTTGAGGTATCTACCCTGACTTATGGATGAAAGAAGAGTTAATCCAATTCCTTTTTTGCCTGATATTTATAAAAACCCAGTTTTAATAAACTAGGTAAAACAATAAGCAGAAGGGGTAAGGCAACAACAAGCCCCCCTATAACAGCAATAGCCAAAGGTTGGTGCATTTGAGCTCCTGATCCAATTCCAAGGGCTAAAGGAGTGAGTGCAACGATTGCCCCGATAGCAGTCATTAATTTGGGACGTAAGCGGGCTGAAATTGCATAGTTGAGTGCATTATTGACCGAAGAATTTTTCAATTCGGATAAAAACTGTTGAATTGTAAAAATCGAGTTTTCTCCGATGATACCAACAATCATGATTAATCCGGTATAGCTTCCAACATTTAAGGGAGTATTGGTTAAGAATAAAGCCAAAACACTACCTGAGATTCCAATAACACTGACAAAAATAACAGTAAGCGATAATTTAAGGCTTTTAAACATAAACAGTACCACAATAAACACTAAAAGACCTCCTAATATTAGAATTTTAAGAAGTTCTGCAAAAGACTGTTGTTGTTCAGCATAAGAACCACCATAGACAATCTGATAGGAGGGAGGTAAATTTATTTGTGCAAGTTTGTGCTGAATGTCTTTCATCACACCTCCCAGATCACGATTGTTGAGCCTTGCAGTAACAACTCCCATGGTTTGCAGGTTTTCCCTTTCGGTTTGCGAAACGCCACTCAGGATGGAAAAATCAGCGAATACATTTAGTGGCAAATATTCACCCGAACTGGTATGTATTTTAACCTGTTTTATTTTTTCAATCGGTGTTTTATTGTGTTGCGGAAAAATCATTCGAATATCCGTAAGTTGTTCTTTTTCGGGGATTGAACCGACAACAATACCTCCCAAATAAGTTTCAATCTGTGCTTGCAAGTCGGAAGCATTTAAACCATATTGCTTTAATTTACCATCTTTAGGTAGAATTTTCAAGATCGGTCCGGCAAAAATAATTCCATCAAAAACATCCGCGGTTCCTTCAACGGTATCAAGACTATCAGCAACTTGTTTCGCCAACTCTTTTAATTTATCCTGATTATCACCAAAAATTTTAATTTCGATGGGTTGAACACTACTCATCAGATCGCCGAGCATATCCGTTATTACTTGTCCAAAGTCAACAGCTAAAGCAGGGACCTGACTTTCAACTTTAATACGGATGTCATCCGCTACTTGTTCAGTAGATTCTTTCCTGTCTTTTTTCAATTCGATCAAATAATCACCGCTGTTAGATTCAGTAATAAAAAAACCCATTTCAGTTCCGGTTCGTCGTGAATAGGTTTGAACTTCAGGAATGGTTTCAATAATTCTATCCACCTCGCTGAGCATTCTGTCGGTTTCTTCCAGTGAAGTTCCCGAAGGAGAGTTATAATCCAATACAATCGATCCTTCATCCATCTCAGGTAAAAATCCCGTGGGTAGCTTCGGCATAACGTTTATGATGCTTAAGATCAATAGCGCAACGAACGCCAAACTAATGTATGGTCTGTTAATGAAAATTTCTATCCATCCATGACGTTTTGTTTTAGCCAAATGCTTAGCTTTTTCTAAAGCCTTGTTTCGGGAGAAAAGCAAGTAAATGATGGGCAATCCAAGCCAGGTCACAATGAAAGAACAGACCAAAGTAATGATCATAGTTTCTGTTAAGATCTTAAAATAAGCACCGGCAACCCCTGTCATTATTTCGAATGGGATCAAAATAACAATGGTACTTAATGAAGAGCTTACCATCGATGGAAAAAGATAATTGATTGCTTTACCAATTAATTCTTTTGGTTTTCGGTCTGGGAATTCTTCATGGGTTCGGTGAATTTGTTCCAAAACAATGATCGCATCATCAATGATCAATCCAATGGCCGCTGCTATGGCTCCGATGGTCATGATGTTAAAGTCAAAACCAATATAACTCAGTACAATAAAGGTTAGTGCCAGCGTCATCGGGATTGTAAACAAAATAACGACACTTGCTTTTAACGAACGCAGGAAAATGACAACAACAACAATAGATAAAAGTAATCCGATCCAAAGCACATCAATGATACTTTTGATGCTATCGTTTACAAATTCAGCCTGATTATAGTAAGGTTTTAGAACGACATCGGCCGGTAAAATATCTTTCAGTTCTTTAACTTTTATCTCAACCTGGCTGGCAATATCAATCAGATTAGCATTAGGTTGCTTAAGCACAGCTACAAGTGGTATATCTTTTCCGTCGGCTTTAATCTTGACATATTCATTTCTCTCGGCAATTTCAACCTTTGCGACGTCAGAAATTTTAATTTTACGAGTTGGATTATTAAAGATTACAAGGTTTTCGAGTTGTTCTTTATTTTTGATCGTAGCATCTGTAACTGTCAAATATAAACGGTTATAATCAATCGTTTGTCCGTTCGATTTGATAAAATCTGTTTGTTGCAGAGCATCATTAATTTCTTGAGGATCAATTTTTAAAAAGCTTAATTTCTGCTGATCTAAAACGATTCGGTACTCTTTCACTTTTCCTCCAATTACATCAACCGAAGCTACTCCTTCAATGCGCGACAGGTATGGTTTTACAATATACTCTGCAATCATCTTTAGCTCAATCTGATTTTTTGAGTCGGAATGAATGGAATATCCCATCACCGGTAAGATGGATGGATTCATTTTTTCAACTGTGATTTCTACATCGGCAGGCAGGCTATTTTTTATCTGAGTAATTTGTGATTCCACTTGTTGCTTATCCAAATCAATATCCGAATTCCAATCCATATAGGCTGAAATCTCACAACTTCCCATGCTTGTAATACTGCGTATCAGTTTCAGGTTTTCAACCCTTTTAATTGCATTTTCAATGGGTTTTGTAACTGTGACCATCATCTTATCTACCGGTTGTTCTCCATTATCGGCTATAATTTTGATCTTCGGAAAGGTTACATTCGGGAAAAGTGAGGTCTTCATGTTTTTATACGAGAAGGCACCTCCTATGAGAATGAGCAATAAGATTACAGCAATCGGACTCTTAAATCTGACAAATAATTTTTCCATGTTATTTTACAATTCTGATGAGTGTACTGTCGGGTAAACCAAAAGCACCTTCACTGATTACCAAATCATTTATATTTAAATCGGAGGAGAAGATTTCAACGATGCTATCGTTTTCAATCCCCTTCAAAATTGGAATAATAACTGCCATATTTCCATCAATAACTTTCATGACCCAAAATTCACTCTGTGTTTCATTCGCCATCACTGCTTCTTTAGGAACCAAAGTAGTAAGGCTGTGTTTTTCATTTAGAAACTGAACATTAAGGTTTAAATTTTCGGGTAATGATCTGTATGTATCCAATTTTATCAGGACATTTTGGGTTTGGTTTAATTCATCAATAAGAGGTAAAACTTTGTAAACACTTCCTTTGATACAGGAATGATCAGCTAAAAATATTTCACATTTTGTGGATTGCCTCATCAAAGCATTGTATTCAAAAGGCACATTTACTTGTACCATTAAGTCATTGTTTTCGACAATGCTGCACAAAACATCACCTTCAACAACATACGCTCCTGTTTCGTTGATGATCAACTCATTGATTAATCCTGATGAAGAAGCCAATACTTTAATATTCCCCATATTTCCATTAACACTATGGGTATTTTCCAATGCTTTATTTTCTTTGGTTTGAATTTCAAATAAAACATCATTTTTTTGCACCCGATCACCATATTTAACACTCAAGGCAGTAATGTAGCCTGCGATTGGGGCAACAATGGTATTCTTTTTCAAATATATTATTTTGCCATTCATACTTATACTGTTTTCGATGTCACCCTGAATGATAGGTGCTGTTTTTACAGTTGCCTGAGGAACAAACTTCTCCTCAGTGGTACTTTGTTCCCGGCAGGAAGTCAGTATGAAAAGTACAAAAAAGGTCAATAGTAAAATGCTGGTGTTTTTCATTGTTATTCTTTTAATAGTTCCAATAATTATAAGAGTTGATTAAGGCTTGCTTTTCCATTTCAAGCAAAGTCCGTTCTTGTTTTTTTGCTGAAATATCTTTTAAAATATTTTTGTAATCCATCACCGAAACCTCGCCTAATGAAATTTCTTTCGAATAAACCTCAAGCAATTGATCATATTGCTTTGCTTGATTAGAAATTAGCATCATTCTCTCATCCAGAGAATAAATCTGATTCAAAATTTTATGTTTGTAAATTTCATTTTGAGTGATAAAATTTTTCTTTTCAAAATCGATGGTGTTAAGATTTATGGTCGATTTATCGCTTTGGATTTTGCGTTGGTTGCCATCAAAAATATTCCAGCTTAAAGTAATGCCTGTGCTAAAACCAAGTCGGTTAAATGACGGTTGATAAGTGGCATTTAATCCCGCATCAGCAAATAAATTTAATTGTGGTTTGTATTTCAATTCGGTTATCATTTGCTCGGCAATAATATTTAAACTGTCGAGTCTGAATGCAGTTAAAAATTGCGAGTTATCACTAGGATTGGATTTTAGTTGAAAACTGATTCCCTGAATATCAACGATACTTGTGTCATTGATCCCACAAACAAGGTTCAGATCGTAAAGATTGTTTCTGTATTCGGCTTGAAATACTTGATATTCACTCTCAAAACTTTGATGTTCAATTTCTAAAAGCATCAAATCAGTTTGTTTGTAAATGGCATGATTAACCAGTTTCTGCATAATCACCAATTGATCGTCAAGTTCTTTTAAAAGAGATTGACTATTCTCAATCTGCATCTTTGCTTGAAGACATAGAATGTACTGATAACTTACAATTTGTTCCAGCTCATGAACAGTCAAGGCAATGTTGTTTTCATTTACCTGTAAAGTTAGGTCAGATTTATTTGAATAACTTTTAAGCATTGGATTAGTAAATATGGGCTGCTTGATCGAAATATATGCCTGATAGGCACCACCATCGGTTGTTGCCAAATCATAACCTATATATTTATCTGCACCTTTCGAAGCTATTTGAAAACGATTCTTGTCGTGATTGATAATTGGAGCTAACATGATGTTCGCTTCAATATTTATTTCAGGTTTTGTGAGGAATGTTTTGATTTGTTCTAAATCAAGAGCAACAATTTTGTTCTCATTCTTATTTTTATTAATTAAAGGACTGTTGAGTTCTGCATTTTGTAAATAAAAATCCAAATTCCGCTTTTGGGCATTTAAGGTGCAAGAAATGAACAGCAACAATAAGGGCAGTGCGAGTTTTCTCATTAATAAAATATTTTTGGGTAGCGAATTATTAATAGTTTTTGTGTTTGAAAAAATAAACTGTAAAGTAATCAAATAAATCTAAAGGAAAGTTAAAGAAAAAATGAAAATATGAGTAATCCCCTGTAAAGTATTTTTCTCAGACATGAAGCAAATGAATATATTAAATTGCTTTTCAGAAAATCAACAAATATAAGCACAGGAGATGAAAAATAAAGTAAATATAACTTGACATAATGTATATAATAATATACATTTGCGATGATATTAAAAACCCTATTTACTTAAACAAATAAATATGAGAAAATTTAATGCTTTAGCCGATCCACAATACAAAATGGTCGGCTTGACTTTTGCCTTCGTCGGAATCATTCTATTAATCACTCAGAAATTGCTTCGCTTGGAATATGATCCGGGTTGGGAAGATCGTATTCTTCTGCTCACCCATTACATCATCATTTTCAGTTTAATTATGCTCAACTATAGCAAAGAGAAGTTTGATGATGAGCGAATCCAACAAATTAGGTATAGCATGTTGAAAATGGCCTATGCCTGGACAATTATTGGGATTTCATTCTATCTTGTTCTTACAGGATTGGATAGAATTGATTTGGATTTATACATTATCATTTATATTATTGAGTGCATTCTGATATTGTACCAAATAGTATTCAGAATATTTTTAATCCAGAATCCAAAATGGGTTTTTCAAGAACATCGAACGAAGCGATCATTTATGGTTCTGGGACTTTGCTTGGTGACCTTGATCATTTTAGTTATTTACGATCTTTTTACTTTCACCATATAAGCAAATTCAAATGAAAAATACCCTCAAAATTGAACGTGCTAAAAAGAACATTACTCAAGCTGATTTAGCGAAAGAATTAGAGGTGTCTCGGCTTACCATCCATTCGATCGAAAGTGGAAAATTCAACCCGTCGGTTCAACTGGCACTTAAGATGGCTGCTTTTTTTAAAGTGAGGGTTGAGGATTTGTTTCAGTTGGATTAAATGCTTAACCCTGATTGATTTAAGCCCTTAATTGAAAAACGACAAAAAATTTAAAAATCAAAAAAATGAAGAATAACCAAAAAATTGTTTACGGAATTGTAATTACGATTGCAATCTATTCATTGGCATTAATTATTGGCCGGATAATACATTTTAACAATGTATTTATCGCCTCCTCATTTGCGACGCATACTATTATGTTGTTGCTTTCTATCTTCGCAATTATTTTTCTGAAGAAAAGTTTGACTTATAATTTAGTCCTGCCAAAGTTAAAGTTAATCCTTAAGCCAATTATTTATGCAATTGTTACAACTATAGTTGTTAATTTATTAATGACTATTATAACAAAAGTAGCTGGAGGAAAAATTGAAATGCATCCATTGCTTGCACAATTAACTCCTTTACAGGTTTTTATTTTCGTGTTTATTTATGCAAGTATTGCCGAAGAATTGTTATTTCGTGGCTTTTTATTGAACTTATTAGAGCCTTTGAAGGAAAATGGGATTTCTATTTTTAAAATCAGGTTAAGTTTACCAGTCATCATAAGTGCAATAATGTTTGGATTGGCGCATTTATGTTTAATCATATCAGGTGTAAATTTCTTTTTTTTGTTGCGAATCGTAATTTTCACGATGAGTCTTGGATTAATTGCCGGCTATTATCAGGAAAAATACAACAATAATGCTTATGCAATCATTGTTCACATGTCTGGGAACTTACTTGCTTTACTAGGTGCCATTATAAGTCAAAATGTTTAACTACTCGACTTAGTTCTGCACGTCTCGACTACATTTCGGCTGTCGCTCAATGTAAACGCTCGGTATGCGCATCTCGGCTACGCTCGACGTGCAGAATCGGTTTTGTTGAGTGCGCGTCTCGACTTCGCTCGGTATGCACGTCTCGACTTTGCTCGACGTGCATGGTTTGGGTATTTGAATTGAAATGAACCCCGAGCGTAGTCGAGGGGTTCTTGATGTACTGTTCGGCTTCGCAATGCTGTCACCACTTCGCTATACCGAAACGCACACCTCGACTGCGCTCGGTGTGCTGAAGTTTAAAAATATTGAACCCCGAGCGCAGCCGAGGGGTTCAATTGTGACAAATTTCTTTTTCTGGTATTATAAAGTATGAAAAAAGCTTATACCTATATTTTGCAATGCAGAAATGGTGCTTATTATACAGGCAGTACAATTGATTTGGAGCGGAGAATAAATCAACACCAGAATGGTAAAGGGGCTAATTATACCCGAAAACATTTACCTGTTACCGTGGTATATTATGAAGAATTCCGAAGGATCGATGAAGCTTTTTATCGTGAAAAACAGATTCAACGTTGGAGTCATAAAAAGAAAGAAGCTTTGATCAAAGGAGATGAAAATGCACTACATGACTTGGCAATTTGTAAAAATAATAGTCATTTTAGATTTTGGAAAATGAATCGTAAATAACTTAAAGCTTAACCTTTTTAGTCATCGCACTCTTCGGCTACGTTTCGACTGTTGTTCAATATAAACGCTGGGGGTGCTACAGTTTAAAAATGGTTGAACCCCGAACGTAGTCGATGGATTCATGTTTAATTATTCCTGATTGATTTTTAGGCGAAGCCGTGGGATTCTAGTCATTTTAATTTTAAGTTCACGACTTAGTTTGTATGCATGTCTCGACTACGCTCGACGTGCATGGTTTGGGTATTTGAATTGAAATGAACCCCGAGCGTAGTCGAGGGGTACTTGATATATCGTTCGGTTTCGCTCGAAACACACTCCTCGGCTGCGCTCGGAGTGCTGAAGTTGAACACCGAGCGAATCCGAGGGTTCATGTAGAATTATGTCAGATTGTTTATTGGAGTTTTTACTTTTTAATCCTCAAATAAATATGTTTTACGCGTGATTTTTCAACCTCTCTTTCATCAACTTCAAAGTGTTCTCCCAAAGATTTTATCAATGGCGTTAATTTTGAGAATCCATAATTTCGGGGATCAAAATCAGGTCTTTTCTTATTAATTAAAGCGCCAACACCAGCCAAAGAAGCCCATCCATCATCATCGGCTAAATCTTCAATAGTTGATTTTAATAACTGAATAAACTTTTTGTCGATCGAATCGAATGCAGGTTTTTTAACTTTTTCTGGTGTACTGGCAGTTTTTACATCCTTTTTTGAAACCTCAATGGCTCCAATTATTTCAATATAAATGAACTTATCACAAGCAACAATAAAGGGGCGTGGGGTTTTCTTTTCTCCGATACCAATCACAAACATGCTTGATTCTCTAAGCCGAGTAGCCAGTCGCGTAAAATCGCTATCGCTCGAAACCAAACAGAATCCATCCACTTTATCATTGTGTAGAATATCCATGGCATCGATGATCATTGCCGAATCTGTTGCATTTTTTCCGGTAGTATAACTGTATTGTTGAATGGGTGTGATCGCATGTTCAAGTAGTGCAGGCTTCCATCCCGAAACAGTTGGCTTTGTCCAGTCGCCGTATATTCTTTTAATGGTAGGTGTTCCAAGTTTTGCAATTTCATCGAGCATTCCCTTAATATTTGAATAAGGAATATTGTCCGCATCGATCAAAACGGCTAATTTAAAATCAGATTTTTCTCTCATGGGTTTTTTATAATCAACGTAAGGTAATAAAAAAGAATCCTTTATCAAAGTTAAATCAGTTAGACTTTAATTTTGAGAAACAAAATTATTTAGTTGAATTGATCCTGAGCGTTTACATTGAGCGGCAGTCGAAATGAAGTCGAAGGATCTCGAGGGTCATATTCCCCGCCCCTTGGGCGAATTAAAAAAGAAATCCTTTGCTGATACCTTGTCCGCTTGCAGCGAGGTAGTCGTTTAGGAAAGTGTTCACTTATAGTAGCATAATTTGAATTATTCTATAAAAATGAGGATTATTTGACATTAACAGGTTTCAATACCCATAATTCCACAAACTCAGATTCGCGCCAGTTTTGATTCCGTTTGGTTTTTTTAGAGGCCTGACCAACTTTTTTTTGTAAGAATAATTCTTTCTGAAAACGGCCTCCATTTGCTAATTCAATTTGAATGGGATGTG
>Ga0268283_1000465_pt1 | contig 26899 bp, 23 predicted proteins | sample saktaG_13_FD_190140 | JGI IMG/M metagenome (GOLD analysis project Ga0268283, IMG submission 190140) | Saline water microbial communities from Sakinaw Lake, British Columbia, Canada - sak_2013_06_06_36m | ecosystem: Environmental > Aquatic > Non-marine Saline and Alkaline > Saline ... | reverse complement strand
CGGACTACGAATCCGTCGGTCGAACGTTCGAATCGTTTCGGGCGCGCCATAAAATTAAGGGGTTATCCTAACGGGTAGCCCCTTTTGATTTCGGGTGTGCCTATAGTTGTTTTTCTTTTATCTACAGCAATAAAACCACGCAAAATAAAATTTTCCCAACGCTAAAATCACCTTTTGTATGAGCGAACTGGCAGCGCACCAGTTATCAACCGTGATCGGATTTTGTTTTTTCAGTATATTTTTCTGGTTTCTTACCGGCGCCTTTCGCATGGAATCATCCGGACAGGCGCTGGGGGTAGGGGCCATGTGGGTCGTTTTGACGATTCTATTTGAATTTGTTTTCGGCCATTTCGTAATGGGGCATTCGTGGAGTAAGCTTTTTGCGGATTATAATATTCTTGAAGGCCGGCTGTGGTCTATAGTTCTGCTCTGGACGTTTATCGGACCCTATGTTTGTTTTAAGATCAGGTTCGAAAAATAAAATAGACCGCGCCCATCAGGCAAAATCCCGCCCACAGAAAGTCCAGTTTAAGGGGTTGATTCATATAGAAAACGGTAAACGGCACAAAAATCGACAGGGTGATGACTTCCTGCATGATTTTTAATTGCGGCAAACTGAGCGCGGAATACCCGATACGATTGGCGGGAACCTGAATCAAATATTCAAAGAGCGCAATTCCCCAGCTTGCCAGCGCGGCAATATACCATTTGTTTCCGGAGAAGTTTTTCAAATGGCCATACCAGGCAAATGTCATGAAAAGATTTGATAAAACCAATAAAAATGCAGTTTGAATAAAAATAGTCATGAGCGCTTATCTTTTAATGGATAAATTGACACATCAACAATGAAAAAAGGGGTTCAATAAGAACCCCTTTTTTCGGCGGGTTTGGGGCAGTGCTGAGCTCAATGCGCTATTCGATCTTGATCTGGATTTGTTTTGGCTTTTGTTCTTCAGGTTTGGGAATTTCAATTTCCAAGACCCCATCCTTAAAAGTGGCCTTGATGTTTTCCGGATTTATGGCTGAAGGTAACGTGAATGCCCGGTAAAACGATCCGAAACTCCTTTCCTTCCTGAAATATTTGTCTTCATTCACTTCCTTGACTTCAACCCGTTCCCCTTTCAGGGTCAGAACGTTATCCTTGATTTCGATGGAAACATCGTCTTTTGTAACCCCGGGAAGTTCAGCATGGATGATAATCGCATCTGCCTTGTCATATATATCCACAACAGGCTTCCATGCGCTTAAAGAAAAATCTTCATCCGCTAACGAACGGGGGAAAGCATCGTGAAACAGACGATTGATGCTATCCTGCAAACTGGCTACAGCTCCATAAGGTTGCCATCTGACGAGTGCCATAATTCCACCTCCTATGATAGATGTTTTTATGACGCCAACTGCATACGCACTGGCCGGATTAATATTTAGCTTTATTAATTCAAATGCTTATCTTTAATTTCAAATCTAATCATATTTTGTTTCATGTCAAGTGGAAGAATCGTTTTTTTCAGGTAAGCGCAACCGTGTTCAAAATCGCTCGATCAGTTTATCTATCAGAAATGTGCTTTCCCTCATGGCCTGTTCACCAAAAGGGCCGAACCATTCCGCGATCTTTTGAAACTCCTTCTGGAATAAACCTTTGTTGCCGTTTTCCAGCATTTCAAGGTTTTCTTGGAGGGATTGGATATAATCCTTCAGTAGGTCCCGGCGCTGTTCGGATGCAAAAATGATCTCGGAATACAGGGAGGAGTCCTGGGCAAACAGCCGGCCCACCATCCCCAATTCCAGGCGGTAAATAGGGCTGGAAAACTCCAGTGTTCTGGAAAGGGAAATCCGTCTTCTTTTGAGGAACTGACCGAATGCGAAGGTGGCAAAATGGCGAAGCGCCTGAACAATCCCCATGATGTCATCATGCTCCCTGGCATCGGACCGGACAACAACGGCGCCCCATGTGGCAAACTGGTCCAGAACCCACTGGCAGGCGTCGTCATTCCTTCCGGGCGTTGCCACAATGATCTGTTTGTCCAGACTGGATGTGGTCGGCCCGAATAACGGGTGAAGACCAATTACCGGTCCGGCATGGGCTTTCAGCATTTCTTCCAGGGGCTGCTCCTTGATGCTGGTGATATCGCAAAGAACGGCTTTTGCCGGCATAAAGGGGCCGATGTTTCGAATGACTTCGCAGGAAACGTCAATGGGAACACCGACCATCGCAAGGTCTATTCCATCGCACAATTGGCCCGCATCCGGCCAGTTATCCTTGTCCAGGATGCGGACCTGATATCCGGCCCGGCGAAAACACTCCTGAAAATAGCGTCCCATGCCTCCTTTCCCGCCCACAAGAAGGACAACCCCATCGGAACGAACGGACTTAAGGGCCATGCTCCCGGTTTGCACAACCCGGGACCGGCGAATGATGGTACGGTAGATTTCCTCGATGAAATCCGGGTTCAACCCGGTTTTCTTTGCCTGCTGCCGGCGTCTGGAAATCAGATCTTCCTCGCGGGCCGGATGATACACCTGAAGGTTGTGGGATTTTTTAAGCGCCGCCACATGGCCGACGACACGCTGCCGGTCAGCGAGCAGGGAGACGATCTGTGCGTCTATGGCATCAATATCCTGCCTCAGGTCGGAAAGCGCCTGATCGACAGCAGAACTTTGAATATCATCTTTCTTCAAGGATAAGCCATTTTCGCCTTCAACAGGGGAGATTCGGGATTTTATGGGTTTTTTTCTCTCCATTATCGATTACCGATCGCCTCCGATCAGGTTTCCCAGGGTTCCCAGCACAGAGCCTTCTTCGGAGCTGCCCCCGCGCTGTGGCGCAGCCCGCAGCATCCTTCCGGCCAGCCTCGAAAAGGGAAGTGATTGAAGCCAAATTTTTCCCGGCCCCTGAAGCACGGCGAAAAAGAATCCCTCGCCACCAAAGAGCGCGGTTTTAATGTTTCCGGTCTGCTGGATATCAAACTGCACGCTGGGTTCAAACGCCACAATACATCCGGTATCCACATGAAGGATTTCCCCTGCGGAAAGCCGGCGTTCCATGACCGTGCCGCCCGCGTGAATAAAAACCATGCCGTTTCCCTCCAGTTTTTGCATGATGAAGCCTTCGCCGCCAAAAAGACCGGTCAGGATTTTGCGCTGAAAATATATGCTGATGCTGACCCCCTTGGCGGCGCACAAATAGCTGTCCTTCTGGCAGATCAGGCACCCCCCGACAGTTGAAAGCTTGATCGGAAGGATGTTTCCGGGATATGGCGCGCCAAAAGCGACATGTGCCTTCCCGCTTCCGGTATGGGTAAAAACCGTCATAAACAGCGTCTCGCCCGTTAGAAGACGTTTTCCGGCGCCCATAAGTTTATCCATGAAAGTTCCGCTCATGCTGGAGACAGAACCATCCCCAAAAATGGTTTCCATCTGAATCGTGCTGTCCTTGTACATCATGGCCCCGGCTTCGGACACGGCACTTTCTCCGGGGTCCAGTTCAATTTCAACAAACTGCATTTCGGAACCCAATATTTTATAGTCGATTTCATCAGCCTGGCTTCTGGCGCCAAAAGGCGGCGGACTCATCGCCGACATGGCCGGAGCCTGCAGCTCGGGAACTTGTGACATCAGAACCCACGATGCAAACCCTTCCCGCCACGCATAACCGCTTGGATTCCTTTGAACCTGCTGAATCGCCTGTTCGGTTTCCATCGGGCCCATCTGATTGCCGTCGTAACTGAGATACCACTGGGACATTGTAACCTCCTTCTAACCCCCATGCCCGGGGCGGGCACAACGAACAATGAAAATGGCTACCACAACCAATTGAATTAAAGAGTAAATTATCCATTTTCATATAAACCCTTCCTATTTGAACGGAGCCAGCCGATGAATCCCTGTGAGGGTATTTCGATGAAATGCAGGCGTTTCCATTCAGTATGCAAAATCATTTATTGACAACATTTTTTTATCATACTACGTATTTACCGAATCTTAAAATAATTTCTTCACTATTTTATATTTATTGATGACACGGTGTTCAGCAACTCCAAAAATGAAAAAATCCGATCGGGGAACTGGGATATTTTTTTAGAAAGTGGGGTGGGATGAAAAAAATAGTAATAGTCATACCGCTGATCGTTTTGGTGTTAATTTTTTTGTCAGAGGGCGGTTTTGATGTGGTTTCAGCGTTTGATTATGAACATCCCGAGCAATTAAGTCCTGGAGATTGCTGGGTTACTTTGCCTGATGGCAGATTGGCAATCCGTAGCGGACGGGAGTGCCCCAGGCCTCAACCGAAAGCAGAGGAGGATCAGACGATTTCGGAGCCTTTCTGGAACAATACCGGCGGCAGTCCATTCGGGAATTCTTACGGCAGCCCTTATGGCAGATCACAAACAGCCGCGAAGGGGGGTATTACAGGGAATGGAAATGCTTCTATCAGTTCCACGACTGAAATTCCTTCAGATCCGAGCTACCCTGACGAACAATCTTACGGCCGGCGCTATAAAGGGGGGCATCTCCGACGGGATGATTATAACCGTAGTCCGGATAATGCCGGGTTTAAGAATGGGTACCCTGTTCATCCTGCGCTCCCCTCTTTGCCGGCAGACCAGAGGATTTTTCAAGAGATCAATAAAAACCTGTATCCCGGAATGAATAACAAAACAATCGGACCCTAAAAAAAGCCTGCAATCCGTTGGCGGACAGGCTCAACCCCCACAAAAACGCGGACCCTTGCCACCTGGATTGTTTATCAGCCGATCCAGGGAACTCCCAGGTTGTTTGTACGAATTTCCAACCCCGGTGAAGTTGAGCAGTGTTTTGAAGCAGACTGCGCTTCCCTTTTCAGTGAAAAAGAAGTCCGAGGTGCTTTTTTGTTTAAATGAACATTCCCAGAAAGATGAGGGTATAAAGGGAAGTGGCAAAACAAATGGCTGATAAAATCTGTGGGTTCATTTTCTGATGCCTCCTGTTTTGAGTGTTATCGACGTTCGGGTTCTTTGACGAGGATAGAATAGGTTTGTCATCATGGTGTTATGATATGTTAAGACTTAATATAATGTCAAGGCAAATATTAATATATTGTTAATTTATTTTTGTTGGCATTTGCTCGATAACTTGTTAAAAAATAGATATGGAATCTCCAATCAAACTTTATGAATATTTCTGGCAGGCCCTAAATGATTATGCTTCATCAAAGGGATATGGTGTTCAGCGTAATATCGCCGTGCAGGCCGGCGTAACAGAGGCCTTCATCAGCCAGATCATGGCGGGAACGAACAAGGCATCCGTCCGAACGCAAGCCGCCATTGCCAGAGCCTGCGGCTTCCAAGCTCTGGAAGACATGTTGGAGGCAGGTAAATCCATCCGGATAACAGCCGCGGAGTCCGAGGTGGAACATAACCTGAACATTCAGGTTCATTCTCAATCCGAAAAAATATTTTTAAACGGCAGTATCGATGATTATCGGGGTATTCCCCTGTATGCGTCCGGCAGACTGGCCGCAGGTGCAAATGGAATGGCTTTTGATCCCTATGAACCGCCTGCTTCGATGATTATCATTTATAAACCGGAGATTCAGGGAAGCGCCAGACATAACCTGTCCGCGCTGAAGGTCGGCGGAGACTCGATGGCGCCAACCATTCCTCAGGGCGCCATCGTGGTCGTGGACCTGTCCGACAAGGAACAGATTGATGGCAGGATATTTGTCGTGAATGTTCCGGACGGTGGAATCGACATGGCAGCCGTTAAAAGGGTCCGGCGCTGGGAAAAAGGGAATGGGTTTGTCCTGATCAGCGACAATGCCGGCTACCCGCCGGATATCTCCGTTTTGGAATGGCATCGACTCTGCGTTGGCAGGGTTGTATGGATGAGCAAGGATGTGAGACAGGCCTAATTAGATAGACCTTTTGTTTATGCTTGACAGAACGGTGAATTTTTCATATTAGTCCATCAAATGATGGAAACAAACAATGGGATAATAATGATGGAAATAGCGCGGATGTCGCGTTTGCTGGAATAAAAGGAGGCGGTATGCCATCGCGTCTTGAAAAAGCGCGTCAGGATCCGGCTTCCATGAAAGCGCGTATTCTGGCGTCGGCTCGAAGAAAATTCGGGGAATATGGGTATGGCGCAACTACCACCCGGTTGATTGCCAAGGATGTAGGGATTGATATTTCCACGCTGTATTATCACTGGGGTGAAAAACAGGATCTCTACGAAGCGGTCATCATGGATATTACCGATGAGATCCGAGCTCAATTTCTGGAAGTTGAACGAAGGGTCAAGGGAAAATCCGTTTCCGTTCGTCTTGAAATCGCCATCGATGTGATGTGCGATTATCTGTTTACGCACCCGGAGGTGTCGAACCTGATTCTGTTCGGGTATTTCAACAAGGATCGTCACGGTGTGACCCTTCACGTCAAGATGGCGGAATATGTCTCCATCATTGCCGTGGCCATGGGTCTGGCGGAGAATAAGCAGTACATCTCCGTTCAGGCAAAAGCCAGGATTCTGGCCGTGTGGAATTCCGTGCTGAATTTCATTTCCGGTGAAAATTTTTTTCGGCCCATGCTGGAGGTTGAGCGGGATCAGTATCTGGCCGTAGTCAAGGAAACCCTGAAGTTCATCCTTGTCCCGGCATTCTCCAAATAACTAAAATATTGGCTGCGCCGACATGACCATTTGATATCTAAGAGATTCTTGGACTTTTACGTAAAGGAGGGAAAAAATGGCGTTAAATCTGGAGGCAATGGGAAAACCCATTGGCCCTGTCAGCAAGGATTACACCTGGAAAGACGTGGTTTTGTATGCCCTTGGGGTGGGGTCCGGCTCTTCGGAGCTCGAATACTGCTATGAAAAACAACTGAAAGTATTGCCAAGTTTCTCCATTGCGGCTATTTTTGATTTCCTGGCCCATATTGGCGTAACTTCCAATGTCAATCTGGCCGGAATCCTTCATGGGGAGCAGCGCCTGATTTTTCATCATCCCATTCCCACCGAAGGGACGCTGACCACCCAGGGAAAGATCACCCACTACTATGACAAGGGCGCTGAAAAAGGCGCCCTTGTTGTTGCGGAAAGCGACACATATCATTCCAATGGCCAGAAGCTTTTTACCAGCATCATGACCATATTTTCACGGCTTGACGGCGGATTCGGGGGAGACAACGCACCCAAGGAAGCAGTCGTGTTTCCGGACCGGGCTCCGGATTTTATGGTGGATGCCCATCCTTCTGAAAACCAGCCCCTCATTTACCGTCTTTCCGGCGATATTTTCGACCTTCATGTGAATCCGGATTTTGCGAAAATGGCCGGGTTTGAAAAACCCATCATGCACGGGCTCTGTACCCACGGGTATGCGTGCCGGGCCCTGATTCAAAGCCTGGTTCCGGGAGCATCTGAAAAAGTCCGGCGCATGGACTGCCGGTTTACCAAGACCCTTTATCCCGGAGTTCCCATTCAGACCCTGATCTGGAAGACCGGCGAGGGAAAGGCCGTGTGGCGGACCTTGAATGCCCGGACCGGTGCGGTGGTCATGGATAACGGGGTGTTTGAATATGGAGATGTACCGGAGGAAAGCATTCGTTTTGATGACCGGGTTGCGGTCATCACCGGCGCAGGTGCCGGTCTGGGACGGGTCTATGCACTGGAGCTGGCCAGACGCGGGGCAAAAGTGGTGGTCAACGACCTGGGCAGTGCCCGGGATGGCTCGGGCCAAGGCTCATCCGCGCCGGCGGATCAGGTGGTCCGGGAAATCCAGGCCCTTGGCGGAGAAGCTGTCGCCAATTATGACAATGTGGCTACGCCCGAAGGCGGCAGGGCAATTATTCAATCCGCTCTGGATGCCTTTGGAACCGTTGACATTCTGATCAACAACGCCGGCATTCTGCGAGACAAAAGCATTCTCAAGATGGAGCCGGAAAATTGGCAGGCGGTCATGGATGTGCATTTAAACGGAGCATATCACGTTTCCCGGCCCGCCTTTGAAGTGATGAAGGAAAAAGGCTATGGCCGGATCCTGATGACCACGTCCGCTGCCGGGCTTTACGGCAATTTCGGCCAGACCAATTACGCCGCGGCCAAAATGGGTTTGGTGGGTCTGATGAATACCCTGAAACTGGAAGGGGAAAAATACAATATCAAGGTCAATACCATTGCCCCGCTGGCTGCCTCCCGGCTTACCGAAGACGTCACCCCGCCGGAGCTGTTCCAGAAGATGAAACCCGAATTCGTGGCCCCGCTGGCCCTATATTTATGTTCTGAACAGTGCTCGGTTAGCGGGTCCATTTACAATGCCGGCATGGGCTTTTTTAACCGGGCAGCGGTGGTGACCGGTCCCGGACTGACCCTGGGAAACGCCAAAACCTTTCCGACCCTGGAAGACATTGTTGTCAACATCGAAGCCATATCCACGCTTGAAGGGGGAAAGGAATACCGCCAGCTCAACGACCAGGTCGGAGATGCCTGCTCGGCGCTTCTGACGCCGCAAAAAGCCATTGCCCCGAAATCCGCTCAAAAAGAGGTTACCGCCGAGTTTAAAACCGCTTCAGCCGTGTTTGAAGCCATGCCGACCGCGTTCAAACCCGATGCCGCATCCGGCGTGAATGTGGTGTTTCAGTATATCATTTCCGGGGCAAATGGCGGGGACTGGTCCTGCGCCATCCAGAATCAGTCTTGTGCGGTTGCCTCGGGACGGCACGATAAGCCGACCTGTACGCTTAAAATCGCCGATGGGGATTTTTTGGACATGATGAACGGAAAACTCAACCCCATGCAGGCCTATACTTCAGGCAAGCTCAAGATCGAAGGCGATATCATGAAATCGCAATTGATCGAGAAACTCTTTGAAATGAAAAAATAGATATCCGCTGATTTCTTTTACATAAAACCCACTCATTCAAATGGGGGAAATATGATCGGAATTACATCTTACGGCGCCTATATTCCGCGCCTTCGGCTGGACCGAATGTCCATTTATCAGGCCATGGGCTGGTTTGCGCCGGCCATTGCCATGGTGGCTCAGGGAGAGCGCGCCATGTGCAACTGGGATGAAGACGCCGTTACCCTGGCGGTGGAGGCCTGCCGGGACTGTCTAAAAGGACAGGACAAAAAAGCCCTGGATGCCGTTTATCTGGCGTCCACCACCCTGCCTTTCAGCGACCGGCAGAATGCCGGTATCGTGGCAGCGGCCCTGAATCTTCCCAAAAATCTCATGACCCTTGATATGACGGCCTCGCAAAAAGCCGGCACCAGCGCGCTGATTACCGCGCTGGAAGCGGTTCGGGGTGGCGGCAAGCATCATATTCTGGTTGCGGCTTCGGATCGCCGGGAAACCCGGGCCGCCTATTTTTATGAAATGTGGTTCGGGGACGGGGCCGCAGCCCTTGCTGTCGGCGACAGGGATGTCATTGCCGAGTTCAAGGGCTCATATTCCGTATCCCGCGACTTTGTGGATCATTACCGGGGCGCTTCCCATGCCGTCGATTATGTGTGGGAAGAACGATGGGCCAGAGAGGAAGGCTATTCCAAGATTATTCCGGAAGCTGTGGGCGGACTGATGCAGCAGCTTGGCATCACCATTTCCGACGTGGATCGGCTCGTCTTTCCCTGTGTGTTCAAAGCCGAGCACCGCAACATCGCCAAAATCCTGGGCGCATCCCCGGATCAACTTGCCGATACCCTGCATGAGGTCTGCGGGGAGACCGGTGCTGCGCACAGCCTGCTCATGCTGACTGCCGCCCTTGAAAGCGCCAAACCCGGAGACCGGATACTGGCAGCCGGATTTGGGCAGGGATGCGATGCCCTGTATTTTGTGGTGACCGACAACATTACCCGTCTATCCCAAAGAAGCGGCGTCAAGGGCAGCCTTTCCAACAAGAAAACCATCGACAATTACCCGAAATTCCTAAAGTTCAGAAATCTGATTCAGACGGAAACGGGAATCCGGGCGGAAGCCCCGAACCAGACGGCCATGACCACGCTGTGGCGGAAAAACAAGATGATTCTGGGGCTTGTGGGTGGAAAATGCCAGGCTTGCGGCACCCCGCAGTTTCCCAAAATGGATATCTGCGTCAATCCGGCCTGCAATGCCTCCCATACCCAGGAAGATTATGAATATTCGGAACTTCCGGCCATTGTCAAGACCTTTACCAGCGACCTTCTGGCGGTATCCGTGGATCCGCCGGCCAAATACGGCATGATCCAGTTTGAGGCCGGCGGCAGATTCATGGCCGATTTTACGGACTGCGACATGGAAGACCTTGTGGTCGGCCTTCCCATGAAAATGATGTTTCGAAAGCGCGGAGAAGACAAGGTCCGGGGGTTTGTCAATTATTTTTGGAAGGCTGTTCCGATCCCCGGGGCCAGGGAAGCCATGGACCGCATCCATTTCAAGGATCGCGTGGCCATCATCACCGGGGCCGGGGCCGGCCTGGGAAGGGCCTATGCCCTGGAGCTGGCCCGGCGGGGGGCAAAACTGGTGATCAATGATTTTGGCGGCTCCCGGGATGGCTCCGGAACCGGCGCATCCACGCCTGCGGATCGGGTGGTGGAGGAAATCAAGGCCCTGGGCGCCGAGGCTGTGGCCAATTATGACAATGTCGCCACCCCGGATGGGGGCCAGAGAATTGTACAGGCCGCGCTCAGCGCCTTTGGACGCGTGGATATTCTGATCAACAACGCCGGAATTCTACGGGACAAGAGTTTTGCCCGGATGGAGCCGGATAACTGGAATGCGGTTCTGGCCGTTCACCTGAACGGGGCTTATCATGTGACCCGGCCGGCATTTCAGGCCATGAAGGATGCCGGATACGGTCGGATTCTCATGACCACATCGGCAGCCGGTCTTTACGGCAATTTTGGCCAATCCAATTATTCCGCGGCCAAAATGGCTCTGGTCGGATTTATGAACGCCTTAAAGCAGGAAGGCTTGAAATATAACATCCGGGTCAATACCATTGCGCCGCTGGCGGCATCACGCCTGACAGAGGACGTGATGCCGCCGGAACTCTTCGATCGCTCGCAGCCGGAGCTGGTGGTGCCGATGGCGCTATATCTATGCAGTGAGACTTGCATGGAAACCGGTGCCATCTACAATGCCGGCATGGGGTATTACAGCCGGGCGGCTATTTTGACCGGGCCGGGCGTCCAGTTGGCAGACGGTGACAACCCCCCGACCCCGGAGCAGATTCACCGGAACTGGGATGCCATTAATCATCTGACCGGCGCCAAGGAAACTTCCAATTTGACCGAAGCGTTGATGTCCATGATGAATCCGTGACCGGCCGCTCATAACGAATCAAGAAAGACGGCCTGATGGCCGCTTTCATACAAATGACCGAGGAGGACGCCTTCCTATGGCTACAGGAATCAAAGATAAAGTTGCAATTATCGGAATGGGATGCACCCGTTTTGGGGAACGGTGGGACAAGGGCGCCGAGGAACTGATGGTGGAAGCCTTTGAAGAATGCCTGATCGATGCCGGTATTGAAAAAAACCAGATCGAGGCTGCCTGGTTTGGAACCTGCATGGAGGAAGTCAGTGTGGGGAAAAGCGCGCTGCCGCTTTCCACCACCCTGCGACTTCCGTTCATCCCGGTGACGCGTGTGGAAAATTTCTGTGCAACCGGAACCGAAGCCTTTCGGGGTGCCTGCTACGCCGTGGCATCCGGAGCCTACGACATTTGCCTGGCGCTGGGGGTTGAAAAACTTAAAGACACGGGCTATGGCGGGCTTCCCAATTTCGGATCAAACGCCGGAACCCTGACCTGGCAGTGGTGGCCGAATCTGACGGCCCCGGGATCTTTTGCCCAGCTTGCCAGCGCATATTCCGCAAAATACCGGATCAAGGATGCGGACCTGAAGCGCGCCATGGCCCATGTTTCGGTCAAGAGTCATGCCAACGGCGCTTTAAATCCCAAGGCCCATTTGCGAAAACCGGTCACCGAAGCCCAGGTGATGAATTCGCCCATTATTGCCCACCCACTGGGTCTGTTCGACTGCTGCGGGGTCAGCGATGGGTCGGCCTGCGCCATTGTCACCACTCCGGAAATTGCCAGGAAACTGGGAAAAAAAGATTTCGTCACCGTCAAATCCATTCAACTGGCCCTTAGCAGTGGCGAGGAGGCTGGATTCAATGAATGGGACGGGGATCATTTCGCCACCACCACCCGGTGCAGCATCAAAGCCTATCAGGAAGCCGGAATTCAGCATCCCCGGGAAGAGATCAGCATGATGGAGGTTCATGACTGTTTTTCCATTACCGAGCTGGTGACCATGGAGGACCTTCATATTTCGGAAAGGGGCCGGGCCGTTACGGACATTATGGATGGTTTTTATGACCGGGATGGAAAAGTGCCCTGCCAGGTGGACGGTGGTCTCAAATGTTTCGGGCATCCCATCGGCGCTTCCGGGATTCGCATGCTGTATGAAATGTATCTTCAGCTTCATGGACGGGCGGACAAACGGCAGCTTGAAAATCCCCGCTTCGGGCTCACCCATAACCTGGGCGGGTTTCCGTTCCAGAATGTGTGCAGCATCTCCATCATCGGCAAATATGAAAAATAGGGGGAGGGAATACCGTGGAGATATTAACTTATACGGATGCCCATAACGATTTTCGTCAGCGGCTACGGGCATTTCTGGAAATCGAGGTCATTCCGTTCGTGGATCAGTGGGAAAAAGATAAAATCATCCCCAGGGATATCTGGCGAAAAACCGGAAAAGCCGGTTTTCTATGCCCCTGTGTTTCCCCGGAATACGGGGGGCTGGGCGGCGATTACCGGTATTCGGTTATCGTGGCCGAAGAGATGGCCAGAACCTGTCATACGGGGCTTGCGGCCGGCCTTCACAGCGACGTGGTGGTGCCGTACATTGAATCCTACGGATCTGAAGAGATCCGGCAAAAATTTCTGCCGGGCTGTGTTTCCGGGGAATGCGTTACGGCCATTGCCATGACCGAACCCGGAGCCGGCAGCGATCTGTCCGCCATGGGCACGACTGCCGAGGAAGTGGGGGACGATGTCATCTTAAACGGTTCAAAAACCTTTATCTCAAACGGGGTTCATGCGGATCTGGTGGTGCTGGCCGCCAGGGACCCGTCTGTCGAAAACCCCTATCAGGCCATATCCCTTTATCTTCTGGAAAGCGGAACTCCGGGTTTCAAGCGGGGCAGGCATCTGGAGAAAATGGGCTGGTGGAGTCAGGACACGGCCGAGCTGTTTTTTACCAATTGCCGCATCCCCCGGAAAAACCGTCTGGGGGAAAAAGGCATGGGCTTTCTCATGCTCATGGAAAAACTCCAGCAAGAGCGCCTGACTTGCGCGGTCGGCGCCGTTACCGCCGCTGAAATGATTCTGAAATGGATCACGGATTATTGCCGCAATACCCGGGTGTCCGGAAAGCCGCTTTCCAAGTTCCAGGCCACGCAGTTCAGCCTGGTTGAAATGGCGACCGAAGTAAAACTAGGCAGAACCTTTGTGGATAAGCTGGTTGTGGAACATATTGCTCATGAAAACGTGGTGGTGGAAACCTCCATGGCCAAGTACTGGACCACGGACATGGTGAACCGGGTCGCCGACAGAAGCCTGGACATTATGGGAAATGAGGGTATGCTGGAAAAATTTCCGATGGCCAGGGCCTGGCGGGATGTGCGGGTCATGTCCATTTTTGCCGGAACCAATGAAATCATGAAAGGCATTGCCGCCAAATTCATGGGACTGTGAAAAAGCGAGGATTTTTCATGTACAAATCACTCTTTAGCCCGATTCGCATCAATTCCGTTGAAATTAAAAACCGGATTGCCTATCCGGCACTGGGACTGCTTTACTCTTACGACAGCAAACTGAACGACCGATATTACGCCTATTTTGCGGAAAGAGCAAAGGGCGGAGCCGGGCTGGTGACGGTGGGGCCGGTCGGGGTGGATTTCCTGGGCTCCGGACTTCTGGCCCTGTCCCTGGCCGGCGATGAGGCCATGCCGTCTTTTCAGAAACTATCCGGGGTCATTCATGACGGGGGCGCCAAAGCCTGGGTCCAGCTATTTCATGCCGGGGCCTATTCCCATCCTATTCTGATCGACGGCAAGCAGCCCATTGCACCGTCCGCGGTATTTTCCAGCTACTCCCGCGTGACGCCTCGGGAAATGACCCTGGAGGATATTCAGGAGGTTCAAAAACGTTTTGTCCAGGCAGCGCTTCGCGCCAAAGCCGCCGGATTTGACGGGGTCGAAATTATTGCCTCTGCCGGCTATCTGGTATCACAGTTTTTATCTCCCATCCGGAACCTACGGACCGATGCTTACGGCGGCAGTTTTGAAAACCGAACCCGGTTCCCCCGGGAACTGATTGAAATGATGCGATCGGCCCTGGGAAAAGACTATCCCATTACCATTCGCATGGCGGGTAATGATTTTGTTCCCGGCAGCAACAGCGATACGGAAACCCCGGAAATCGCCAGAGTCTACGAAAAGGCAGGGGTGGATGCCATCAATATCACGGGCGGATGGCATGAATCCCGGGTGCCGCAGCTTCCCATGGAGCTTCCCCGCTCGGCTTATGCGTATCTGGCGCTCAACATCAAGCGGGCCGTGTCCGTTCCGGTCATGGCTTCCAACCGGATAACGGATCCGGCAACCGCGGAGCGGATTCTGACCGACGGCTATGCCGACATGGTCAATCTGGGCCGGGTGCTGATCGCGGATCCTGAGTGGCCCCTGAAAGCCTTTGAAGGCAGGGCCGATGAAATTCGTCCCTGCGTGGCCTGCTCTCAGGGCTGCACGGATCAGGTGTTCAGCGGCCAGCCGGTCTTCTGCATCGGAAATCCGCGTGCCGGTTTTGAGTCAGAGCGAAACATCCGGAAAACCGGCAACCCCAAACGGGTCATGATCGTGGGTGCCGGCCCCGGCGGACTGGAAGCGGCCATTACCGCAATCCAGGCGGGTCACCAGGTCGAACTTTTTGAAAAAAGTTCGGACATCGGTGGCCAGCTCTGGATGGCCGGGGCGCCGCCGCACAAGCGGGAGATCCTGGAGTATGTCCGTTATTATTCGGCGATGATTCGTAAACTTCAGATTCCGCTTTATCTGAACACTTCTGTAGATATGGACCTGATCCAAAGCAAAAAACCGGAATTCGTCCTGATTGCCGAAGGCGCCGAAGCCCTGATTCCGCCGATCACGGGCGCAACGGACCCCGGTGTATTCAATGCCTGGGAAGTGCTTCGCGAAAATCCATTTCTGGGAAAACGGGTGGCGATCATCGGCGGCGGCGCTGTCGGGCTTGAAACCGCGCTGTTTGTGGCGGCCAAGGGAACCATCACTCCGGAAATCCTGCACTTTCTCTTTACGTACGAGGCGGAAAGTGTTGAGCGGCTAAGGGAACTGATGTTTCAGGGATCATCCCGGGTGACGGTCTTTGAAATGCTGCCCAAGGCCGGAAAGGATGTCGGCAAATCTACCAAATGGATCCTTACCGACAATCTCAAGCGCTATGGGGTTAAAGTGAATACCGGCACAAAAGTGATTTCCATCCAAAACGGAATCCTCACGTATGAAAAAGACGGCGAATCCTGCCAGGAAACCTTTGATTCGGTGATTCTGGCTTCGGGCTCCCGCCCGGTTCAGCGTCTTACCCGTGAAATCAAGTCGCTGAAAATCCCTTTTGCGGTCATCGGCGACTGCGTCAAACCCGGGAAAATCAACGACGCCATTCATGCCGGCTTTCTGGCGGCAGCGGAAATCGGCTGATTCGTATCATTCATCTGGAATCGAGCAGAGTCCAAAGTACCCAATCGTAAACCGTAACGAGTTTAAGCTTCACTTGTCGCGGTTTACGATTCATATCTTGTTTGGCCAACCTTGAAAATCCCCATCGAAGATTCTAACGGCACGATCAAAAAGATGAAATCTCGCCGGTTTCTGCCGTCAATGCAAAATATCTCTTGATATATTTAGCGATTTCCATTTTAAGCATTCTTTGTACGAAAACTTCGTTAGACGAAAATTCATTCCAGTTCAATCGGATATGGGGATATGTCAAACATTCTGGTAACGACAATGGGGTTGTCCTGGCGGAACCTGCCGCAGGTTCTGGGATTAACCAACCCAAATGTCGTGGATCTGTATCGGTTTCACCCATCAAACGATCGGATCGCACAGATCCGGGAGGAATTCGGCTTACAGCCGGTGGATGAAATCTGGGTTGTGACCACCAAGGGCAAGGTTGATCCGCAACTGGTGATCCTTCAGGAATGGCATGCCCTGTTGGAACCTCCCGATTTGCTGTTTGCGGCTATCAAGGAATGGGCCGGCCTGATCGATGCCTCATTCTGGCCGGCGCTGAAGATCTTTCAGGTATTCGGAACAGATGATCTGACCTCTGAAACAGAATGCCGCATGATGAAGGAGGCTATGTTGCGGATTGTGCTGCATGCCGCCGAATATGCCACCGGAGCTCAACTGCTGCTGTCTTTTGCCGGCGGGTCCAAAGCCATGAGCACGGACATGCAATTTGCCGCAACCCTTTTCGGTTGTGACGCCATGATACATGTGGTTGAAGACGGCATGTTCTCAAAGGCTCCGACGGATGCGACAAGCGATTTCGGCCCTGAACAATTCACGGCTTCCCTGCCTGCTGATTTCAAGGATGTGATTACGCCCCTGGTATCTGGAAAAATCTCCAAGAATGCGCTGGTCGGCATGTCACTGGCGGATATGCCCGCGATTCAGGCATCGGATTATCCGATTGTCGGTTCAGAGAATGGAAAAGTGGCGCTTCTTCACGTGGACCCGACCGAGTTGTTTCTTTCTGAAGCTATTGAAACTCGAATGAAGAATGCGGAATACCTTGCGGGCTTTTACACAAACGCCCTGCTTGGGGAAGAGGAGGATGCCAATTTTCTATCCCTTTACAGCTTGTCTCCCTGGATTATCGATAAACTGAAAAAAACCAGCCTGGGGATTCATCCGGAAAAAGAAAGTTTTGAACTCGAATGGCTGAATAAGCTTCCCAAGGCAGCCCTTCATTGTCAACTTGAGGGTGTTCTGGATGTAGGGGATTTGATACGCGTGGCCAATGCCAACTACCTGCTCATGGATCGGTATAAAATGCGCACGGCCTTTCAGATTCGGGAATGGCGACGGCTCCTGGATAGATTCAGCATTGCGGATTTCCGCGAACAGAATCCATTAAAAGCTATAGCGGATGCGGTTCGGGATATTCCGAAGCCGGTCAGTCTCTGCGCATTTATTCAACTGTTTAACGGAGCCCCGGATCTTCTGGATGATTTGATTTATGGAAATAAGCGAATCGAATCCGCGTTTGTTTCAACAGGTTTCAACGCTTATGAGGCTCTGGGGGAGCTTCAGGGAGCCAGGCTGCTACAGAGTGAGGCCAGTATACGGGAAGCATGCAGAATATTGGCGAAAAAAGCAGTATTGCATAACATCCGATATCTTGAGGTTGGGTGTTCTCCGTTCAAGTATCTCGCCGGTGGGTTGAATCCGATTCAGATCGTCGATATGATTGAAGAAGAGCTTGGCAAATCATCGAAGGACTTTTCGATTGTTTTTACGGCCGGCCGTCACAAGCTGAAATCCGAAATCGTGCAACTGGTCAATGTGGCGAAACGAATCATGGAAAATCCAAAAAGCCGTTGCCGGTTGAGGGGGTTTGATCTGGCGGAAAATGAAGCCTCCTGTCCGGCAAGGGATTTGCGAAGATATTTTTCCCCTGTCAAGGCAAAATGCAAGCACATTACCATCAATGCCGGTGAAAATGGGGATATCCCCAGTATTTGGGAGGCTGTCTATCAATTGAATGCCGAGCGGGTCAGTCATTGCCTGACCTTGACGGACAATCCCGCGATGATGGATGAGTTTCTGGACAGAAATATTGCCATCGAGATGAGCCCCTCCAGCAATTTTCAGATTATGGGGTTCAGGGACAACTATATTTCCGAAACCGGCAACAAGCCGGAGTATCCTCTGAAGGATTATCTTGACAGGGGCCTCAAGGTTACGGTCAATGCGGATAATCCCGGCATTTCCAGAACCGACTTTTCCAGGGAACTTCACCGGGCCGCCCGATTGACCCCCGGCGGACTCAGTATCTGGGAAGTATTGAAGATTGTTCGAAACGGCTTTAAAGCCTCCTTTGCCGAACATGCCATCCGGAACCGGCTGCTGCGGGAAGTGGAGACGGAGATTATCGATTTGATTCAAAAAGGGATCCCGCAATAATACCTCAGCGCCGCCTTTCATCTGTTTTTTTGCCTTATTAATCCTCGATTCCGCTTGTTCCGGCATGCTAACCATGCCGGAATCATATCCGATTGATCCATCTGAAAAAGATGTCGTTTGTTTATATCATTGAAGACAGGGTTCGATCGCCTTGATCTTGAACAGGCGGAACACCGGTACTTTGACATCCCAATTTTGACTTTTTACGAGTTCATCAATTATTATAAACAAGATTTTTGTAAAAATGGAAGGATTTGCATAAATACTCTTTTGTGGATATAATTCTTTCATCAACAAAGGAATCCGCGGAAACGTCTTCTGGCGCATTAACCAGGGGCGATGGAAATGATAATCGCTGGATTCATTCAGAATAGCCGATAGTTAGACAGCCGATTTGATTGACCACCAACTGGCTGGATATCGGCGTTCCATCGCAGAATTTTTTTCTTTTTTGAAAAATGAACTCGGGAGATTTCATATGACAGCATTATTGCAGGAAGTTTTTCAAAAAGTTTCTGTCTTGCCTGACGCTGTTCAGGATATGTTAGCAAGAGAATTATTGCTGGAGATAGAATGGGAAAATCAATGGGATAACACTATCGAAAAAACTCAAACCGCTTTGGATAAACTGACAATCAAGGCCATGCGGGAGTACAGAGAAGGAAAGACAGTTGAAATGGGATTTGATGAGTTGTGAAATCACATCTGACCAAAGATTTTCGTGATTGTTTTGCCAAGTTGCCTGAACGAATAAAAAGACTTGCAAAAGAAAACTACAGGTTGTGGCGTAAAAATCCTTCCAGGATTGCATGTGCTTCAGAAACTGCAATACCACTGATTCTTATTACGGCCAAAGAGAAAGCAAGTTTCCCGGCTGGATCGAAAAAGTACTCGATCGCTTCCGCAGCAGACTGTTCATGGGCTGGTGGCTGCATCTGGACCCGCCCCGCCATCTGTTTTTCTTAGGCGCATTCGACCTGACGAAAATAATGCAAACGTTCGGATTTTGAGTTAGTGACCATAAACTATTTCTCGCTGGAATAGAATCCGTTCGGCATGCAGCAGAGCATTTTGAACAGCCTGCTCAGAAAACGAGAAGTGTTCTTTAAAGCTCTGAAAGGCAACAGATACTATGCCTGTGAATATTCGGTTGTCTCAATATTGCTTCAGAAGATGTCTTGTATATTGACCTTTCCGCTATTTGCCCTGTTGAATCGCCTGATTCATTCAGTTCCGACCATAATATCAGGATGCTGTTGTTTCCCATATATTTCTGAAACCGGCAACATGCCGGAATATCCGCTGAAAAATTATCTGGACAGGGGTCTCAAGGTCACGGTCAATGCGGATAATCCCGGCATTTCCAGAACCGACTTTTCCAGGGAACTTCACCGGGCCGCCCGATTGACCCCCGGCGGACTCAGCATCTGGGATATCCTGAAAATTGTTCGAAACGGATTTAAAGCCTCTTTTGCCGCACATGCCACCCGGAACCGGCTGCTGCGGGAAGCAGAGGCGGAGATTCTCGATTTGATTCAAAAAGGGATTCCGCAATAATACCTCAGTGCCGCTGGAACCACTGTTGCCAGTGGATGGATCTCAGCTTTTTAAAATCGTCTCCTGGCATCTTAAACAGGGAGATGGGAATGATGACCGGGTCATCATCTTATGATTTTTTCGAGAACGTCTGCCGGAAGTTGTCCCAGATAAAGCTGTCCGGAGACGATATAGGCTGGAGTTCCGGTGATACCCAGTTTCAAGCCGGTTCGAATATCGTTGATCAGTTTTAACTGAATCTGGGGATCATAAATGTCCGGAGCGTTTTCTTCTATGCCTGTTTTTTTTAGATAATTACTGATATTTATGACTCCATCTGCGATGTCCCTGTTAAACAGGATGTCGCTCATTTCCCAGAATTTTCCCTTTGACTGGGCATAAATGGCCAGAAGGGACATGGATGCCGACCCGACATGAAAGGGCTCCTTGACAATTGGATTGACTTCTTGGTCCATTGGAAAGTGGCGATGTACCAACCGGATTTTGTCAGGGTACTTTTCAACAAGCCTGCGAAGGAAAAAATGCATTTTTTTGCATTGAAAACATTGATAATCGGTAAATTCAGTAATTTCTATAACCGGCGTGATTGCCCCGATCCAGGGGTGTCCATCTTCCGTGACGCCGGTGGGCATGGATTCTGAAAGCGGAGGAGGGGTCAGATTCCAATAAGCAGGGAATTTTGTAACCATGACAAAAAAAACTGTTCCGCATACTATCATTAGTGCCATGATTTGGGGTCTTTTTTTATACCAAAGGAATCGAACATCCAGAAGCAAATCCGCTATCAGCCCATTTTTGCCGAATCGCCTTCGAATCAGCCATGCGTAGAACAGCAGCAGAAAACTAATGGCATAGCTGATGATACACATGAGGCAGTAGCTGTGAATATACAGCGCGGAAATCAGCCCCAGTGCAAGGCTGTAAAGGCTGAACCCCAGAAATATCCAAAACAGAAAAGGCCATAAACGCTCTTTTCCCGCTTCCTTGGATCCGGCAAAAGGCAGAAGAAACAGAACGAACAAATATCCAAAAACTCCCCAAACCGGAACTGGTGCTCTCCAAAGGATGGAATACGGGCTCTGTGATACCGTATCGCAATTGATGGCCTTAGAAATGGCGCAAAAGCTGGCGTATCCGATATCGGTATAAACGCGGTAGTGGGATATCGACAGGTAAATCGTATCTGCAAGGCCCATTACGGCCAGCACGACGACTGCCCTGAAATATACCGGAAACGGCAGCGGAATAACTGGGTTGGATGACTTGTCTTTCATGATATGAATCCGATGCCGCATGTGATCAACTTGAGCGGCCCAGCCGGCGACAGCGATGATGTGAAGTTGCTTTTAGCCGAATAAACGTATAGATTGCAACTATCGTGGATATTATTACTATCAGCACTTATCTGAGGAATCAACCCTGCAGATGTTTTTTTTGAACCTTTTGTTTCCTTTGAGCAGATAACAATGCGCCCGCCTCAATCAAAAATTTTATCCCGTAAAAGCCTTTCTTTTTTCGCTTCATTTCTTCTTGCCGGAATGATTGCGGCTATTACCTTTTTCAAAGCGGATTCTGTGATTGAATCCCTTAAAAACATCAATACCTTCTGGGCTATTGCAGGTTTGGGATGCTACTGGATCAATTATCTGTTTCGATCCATGCGATTTTGTACGATTTCTGAAAATTCTTTGCAATTATGGCCGGATGCCATAAAAGCCACCTGCCTTCATGGGCTGGCAACCTATATGCTGCCCTTTCGAGCTGGGGACTTGACGCTGCCCGCCATACTTAAGTCCATCAACAATACTTCCTGGATCGAAGGCGGAAGGATTCTGATTAAATCCAGAATTCTGGATATTTCAACACTGGGATTCTGGATGATCTGCGCGGCTGTGTTGACTCGGGTTCAAATCCCGTTCTCATTTCGGGCGGGCTGGACGGCGCTTGGGCTTGCCATGTTGGTTTCCCCTTTGATGATAAGCTGGCTGATATCTTCGGGACTCAGAATGTCATCATCGGTATTCGGAAAATATATCATTCAGTTTCAAACAGTATCCGAGATAACATGGCAGGAAGTGGTACAAAGTCTGGGGATATGGATGGGTATTGGCGGTTGTTTGTTCTGTGCAGCCCGAGCCGTGGGGCTATCGCTGGGTCCGGGAGACGCTGTTTTTTTGATTTCAGTCCAGCTTCCATTTCAACTGATTCCGATCCAGGGTTTTGCCAATGCCGGAAACCATGAAGGCGGCTGGATTGCCGCTCTGGCCATTCTGGGAATTCCGGCCTCCGGCGGCCTGGTGTTTGCGCTGGCATCTCATGCGCTGATGTTTGTTTATGTAGTGTCTCTTGGGGCGGTGTCTTTGTTTGTGAGAAGATGGTCTTATGTATAAAGTAGTGACAGGTTTCAAATGAAATAATCAGAGAATACGATTTGTTGCCGTATTAAACAAGTTAATGTAAGGATCTGATTCATTGAAAGAGTGTTTATGAAGATGTCAATTGCCTTTTATAGGGAAGCGATGCTCAGAGGAATTCAATATATCGTTGGTATGTTTATTTTTGATATGCCACCGCTATTAACTGTTAGAAATTTCATTATATCTCAGCTTTTTCATGTGGGGAAAGGGCTATCGCTGGGGAATAGTTGCTTTTTCTTATGTCCTCATTTTGAGGAAGTGAATAAACGCTTATTATTAGGAGATAATATTAGTATAAATCGGAATGTGGAGATTGATTATAGCGGTGGAGTTTTTATTGGAAATAATGTATGGATCAGCCAAAACGTCTTGATTGAAACTCATGAGCATGTGATTTCAAAGGCACCAAAATCTCTTTGGGCTATTAAAAGGTCTCAACTTGTTATTGAAGACGAAGCGTGGATCGGTGCGAATGTCATCATATTGGAATCGGTAAATAGAGTTGGGAAAGGTGCGGTAGTTGCTGCTGGTGCTGTAGTGGTAAAGGATGTTCCTGATATGGCTATTGTTGGAGGTGTGCCAGCGAAGAATATCGGAACGCGTGATAAGGAAAATGAAGGAAATGGCTAAGAGAATTATTTGCTCCTTGTCTATCGGGAGTTCGTTATTTTTGGTGGTTTGATGATTTTCCACAACAGGGATATCTTTTTCAGTATGGAGACTCTTCTATGTCCTCTTCCAAAAACTTCGCCCTGATTGGCGCCGCTGGCTTTATCGCTCCGCGACATATGAAGGCTATTGCCGAAACCGGGAATAAACTTGTTGCAGCCATGGATCCAAATGACTCGGTCGGCATCATCGATAGCTATTTTCCGGATGCTGCGTTTTTTACCGAATTTGAACGCTTTGACCGTCACGCGGAAAAACTGCGCCGGAAAGCAGGTGATATCCAATACGTCAGCATCTGTTCCCCGAATTACCTACATGATGCTCACATCCGCTTTGCACTGCGGATCAGGGCGGACGCTATCTGTGAAAAGCCATTGGTCTTAAATCCATGGAATGTGGATGCCTTGGCAGAAGTAGAGAAAGAATATGGCTCCCGAGTATGGAACATTCTTCAGCTCCGGCTGCACCCTAGTTTGATTGCCTTGAAAGAAAAAGTTGTTGCAGAAATTGCCACAAATCCAGGCCGGTCCTACGATATTGATCTGACCTATCTGACGTCCCGCGGCAAATGGTATTTTATCAGTTGGAAAGGCTATCTGGATAAATCCGGGGGAATTGCCACCAATATTGGCATCCATTTTTTTGATATGTTGAGCTGGATATTTGGCCCTGTGAAGGAAAATATTGTACATCTTCATCAACCGGATGCTGCTGCCGGGTTCCTGTCCTTGGCCAACGCGCGGGTGCGCTGGTTTCTCAGCGCCAATGCCTTATATTTACCGGAGGATGCGATAAAAAAGGGAATGCATACTTTTCGCTCTATTACGGTGGATGGTCAGGATATTGAATTTTCCGGTGGTTTTATGGATCTTCACACTCGGAGTTACCAGGAGATACTATCTGGTCGCGGCTTTGGTTTAGCGGAGGCACGTGCATCCATTGAAACAGTACATTATATCCGCAACGCCGTCCCAAAGGGCGTTGTCGGTGATTTTCATCCTTTTTGCCGCAGGGTCCAATCCATTTAACCGTCTTGTGGAATATTGTCATGAATGATGTTTTCGTACATGAAACCGCCATCATAGATTCTGGGGCAAAGATCGGCTCAGGTACTCACATCTGGCACTGGACCCACGTCTGTTCCTCTGCTGTTATCGGCCAGAAGTGCAACATAGGTCAGAATGTTTTTATCGCAGATCAGGTAACCATCGGGAATGGGTGTAAAATACAGAACAATGTCTCGCTATATAATGGAGTCATTCTGGAAGATGATGTATTCTGTGGTCCTTCGATGGTCTTTACCAACATCTACAATCCTCGATCCAAAATCCGCAAAATGGACCAAATCCGTCCGACCCTGGTGAAAACAGGTGCTACATTAGGTGCCAACTGTACCATCGTCTGTGGTAATGCCATTGGCCGGTATGCGTTCATCGGCGCAGGCTCTGTTGTTACCAAAGATATCCTGGATCATGCCCTGGTTGTTGGGAACCCGGCAAAACAGACCGGCTGGGTGTGCGAATGCGGGGAAAAGCTTACCGATGGTCTTCAGTGCCTTTCCTGCGGGAAGAATTATCAGCGTATTGAAAGAGGACTAATGGTGCGCTAAGAGGCTTTGTTTATTTGTACAATCGTTCATTGTCTTGCATGTCCATCCACATGGCAAACAGCAGAGATTGAAATGCGCTGATGAACAAAAACACAAATGCGAGCATGGTCAGAGGAGAGACACTGTGCTGAGTAAAAAGCACAATTCTGGAAATTTTGAATATATAGGGGATTGAGACAGCGCCAATCACAAAAGAAAAGTGATACAGGAGAAAAAGGGGGTGAAAATCTTTTAGCAGATATTTGATCCATAGTCGTTTAAAGAAGGATTTAAATAACAGCAAGGATACTGTCGGTATGACCTTCATAACTCTCATTTTTGACTGTTCGCCAACATTGTATATGGGTTTGATGCCCACCTCTTTGATTGTGCAGAAGGCGATATTGAGTTTGACCATCAAGTCATTCGGCATGCCATAGCTTCGGTAGATATCGTGAATCTTTATCGCTTGCAGCGCTTTTAATGAAATTGCTGTAAATCCGCACTGGGTGTCTGAGACATGCCAATAACCGGAGGCAATTTTAGTCAAGATTGAAAGAATCGCGTTGCCGATATATCTAATTTTGGGCATGACGAGCCATGCACTGCGATGAATCAGGCGATTGCCTTTCACGTAATCAATTCCATCCTCAATAACGGGCCGACAGATAGATTCGAGTTCAGAGGGGTCCATCTGCCCATCGCCCGCCATGACAGCAGTACAGTCAATATGATGATCAATACACCACTTGTAGCCTCTCGCAATGGCGGCGCCCACGCCACCATTGGATAAATGATTGATTAAAATAACCCGGTCCGATACAGGATTCTCATTCGCTACTTGAGAGGGGATAAAGAATTCAAGTTCTTTCTCTGCCATTTCATGAAGAACGATTTCTGCACGGTTGTATTTAGTTTTCAGTGGGCTGCTCTTTGTAAATAGAGTTTCACTGGCAGGAGTCAGTTGTTTGATATGATTTAAAACAATGAGCCCTGTCCTGTCTGATGAGCAATCATTGATCACCACAATGCGGTCTACAAAATCCGGCATAGTAGATATGACCTGTAGAATTTGTCTTTCTTCATTATACGCTGGAACAACAACTGCAACAGTCGCATGGTTAATCATTGTCAAAATATCCTAAGCTATTTCAGGAAGATGGTCAAAATTTAATAATCAATTAAATTATAATCCCTATTAGTTATTTTTGCAAATCCTTCATGTATTGTGTCAGCGGCGTCAATCATCCTGCCACGAAATCGACTCGTTAATGTTCTTGACAGTATCTAAGACAGGTGCTACCGAAACTCTTAAAAAGTGTTTTCTTGCCACACTTGTGAGGATCTATTACTTTTGGAGCTGTCGATCTATGATCAAAAGCAAAGTGATTTAAGCACTGGCGCTGCGTGTGTTTATTGTCATAGTTCGAAAAGCTGGCCATTGTACGACACAGTCAGTACTGCCGCCGACAGCTTTACTCTGAGCAAATGTCTCAACTGCAATTGCTGATTTCTTTTGCCCCATCCGACGAAGCAGCAGCTCGACGCTGCCTATGATGATTCTTATTACGGCCAAAGCGAAAGCAAGTTTCCCGGATGGATCGAAAAGGTGCTTGATCACTTCCGCTCCCAGAGGGATAGGACGGTAATGCGGTATATCAAAGCTCCTGCGAATGTTCTTGACTTAGTACACTTTATAATAAATACACTAACGTATTTAGTCGTTGACTATTTATTCAGTATTGGCATAATGACGACAAGGAGGTTGTTATTGTGCCCAGAATAAGCCCGTATAAAATAGTATTATCGCATGAAGAAGCATTAGAATTAATAGCTCGTGCTTCTAAATATACGTTACCGTATTTTAAAGTCATCCGAGCTAAAATGATTCTTCTCGCTGAGAAAGGCCTCAGCAATGACGAAATTGCAGAAAGACTGGATACACGTCGTGAAATTGTTAGCATGTGGCGAAAACGATTTTTTGAGCAACGTCTGGACGGCCTCGAAGAGCGAGTCCGCCCGGGTCGCCCCTGGGCTTTTCCCCCCAGAACTGATCATTCAGATTAAAGCTTTGGCTTGTGAAATTCCGGCAATACATAACGTGCCATTATCACGCTGGACAGCAGCCGACCTTGGAAGATATGTTCGTCAATCGGGAATATCTGCAACGATTAGCGATAGCACCATATGGCGATGGCTTCATGAAGACGCCATTAAGCCGTGGCAGTATCGCTCTTGGATATTCCCCCGTGATCCCCAGTTTGCCGTTAAGGCAGGTCGAGTCCCTGATCTGTATGAAAGAGTATGGAATCATGATTACCTCAAAGAAGATGAATATGTCATCTCCGCTGATGAAAAAACCAGTATCCAGGCACGTCATCGAATCCACATCACTTATCCAGCAATCCCTGGCTCAGCGATGAAGGTTGAACACGAATAT
>Ga0268283_1000464_pt1 | contig 26957 bp, 25 predicted proteins | sample saktaG_13_FD_190140 | JGI IMG/M metagenome (GOLD analysis project Ga0268283, IMG submission 190140) | Saline water microbial communities from Sakinaw Lake, British Columbia, Canada - sak_2013_06_06_36m | ecosystem: Environmental > Aquatic > Non-marine Saline and Alkaline > Saline ... | reverse complement strand
AATTTAAATCAAGTTTTTCGCAAAATTTGAATTCGCATACCTATTAAACCACAAATTTGAAACTTAATTAAATACAGTTTATATGAAATTTATTCCTTCACTTCTGTTCCTTCTGTCCTTTAACATGTTATCTGCACAGAACAGCACTTTAAACCTGATTCCACAACCTGTTGAGGTTAAGCAGAATACGGGTTCGTTTACATTATCGAAATCTGCGACTGTTAGTTTTAATACTCCTGAAGGTCTCGATATCGCTCAAAAGTTAGTACAGAAATTAAATGTAGCTACTGGTTTTGGACTTAAAGCAGTTCAGGGAAATAAAGCAACTATCCAACTGAATATAAATGCTGTTCCTGATCAGCTACTTGGAAAAGAAGGATATTCACTGGCTTCAACCTCAAAAGGCGTAAATATCACGGCAAACCAGACTGCCGGTCTGTTCTACGGTATGCAGACTTTATTGCAACTCCTGCCAAAAGAAATTGAAAGCAAGAATGTTGTTAATGTGAAATGGATAATTCCTGCCGTTAAAATTACCGATTTTCCTCGTTTTGGATGGCGTGGACTTATGTTTGATGTAAGCCGGCATTTCTTTACGAAAGAAGAAGTTAAACAGTATATCGACGAAATGGCCCGCTTGAAATTCAATACTTTTCATTGGCATCTTACCGATGATGAAGGCTGGAGGATTGAAATCAAATCATTGCCAAAATTAACAGAAGTTGGTGCATGGCGTGTTCAGCGTTATGGCCGTTTTGGTGACCGAGATTTTCCTAAACCTGGCGAAAAAGCTACCGATGGCGGTTTTTATACACAAGCCGATATACTGGAAGTAATAAAATATGCCGCTGAGCGAAATATTACCATAGTTCCTGAGATTGATGTTCCCGGACACAGCATGGCGGCTATTGCATCGTATCCGGAACTGAGTTGTAAAAAAGATACCAGCACCCGAGTAAGTCCGGGATGTCCCTTTTCGGAATGGTATGGTAACGGCACCTTTAAAATGAATATTGAAAATGCACTGAATCCTTCGGATGAAAATGTGTATGTGTTTCTGGATAAGGTTTTTACGGAAGTAGCCGCATTATTTCCAGGACAGTATATTCATGTAGGCGGTGACGAATGTTACAAAGGGTACTGGGCAGCAGATGAAGGCTGCCAGGCATTGATGAAAAAGCTTGGAATCAGGCATGTAGAAGACCTGCAGGGATATTTTATGAATAGGGTAGAAGCTATTCTTAAAGCTAAAGGCAAAAAACTTATAGGTTGGGATGAAATTCTGGATGGCGGTATTTCACCCGAAGCAACGGTAATGAGTTGGCGTGGCATTAAAGGCGGAATTGAAGCTGCCCGGTTGGGCCACTATGTGGTGATGACTCCGACTACATATGCTTACCTCGATTATACCCAGGGAGATCGTACAGTCGATCCTCCGATTTATGCTGGTCTTAGGTTACAGAAATGCTATAGCTTTGAACCTGTACCCGAAGGTGTTGATGCAAAATACATTCTTGGCGGACAAGGAAACCTCTGGACAGAGCAGGTTCCAACTCTCAGGTATGCACAATACATGACTTTCCCAAGAGCCTGGGCATTGTCAGAAGTATACTGGTCGCCAAAAGAAAATAAAAACTGGAACAATTTTACAAAACGTGTCGAAAATCAGTTTGAACGCTCCGATATTGCTGAGGTCAATTATTCGAAAGCCATTTATGATGCTATTGTCAAAGCAAGCCTGAAAGACGGAAAACTAACGGTTACGATGGAATCTGAATTACCTGATCTTGAAATTTATTATACAATAGATGACGCGATGCCTGACAAATTTACAGCAAAATATTCGCAGCCGGTTGAGCTTCCTCATGGTCCTGTAACTTTGCGTGTTATCACATATCGTAATGGTAAACCAATCGGGCATCTCCTTACTCTGAAAAGAGAAGAGCTTGAAAAAAGGGCTGGAAATTAATCCAATTTTGCTTGCTTTCGATTCTAACGCCCTTTCAGCGCAAATTATTATAACGCCCTGAAAGGGCATAATTTTTATTTTGAATCACGCTTACTGAATACTTTAATAACAAAGAACTTACTAATGATAATACTCGACAAACCATACATTTCTGAATTTTTACTCAATACACTCGAAAGGAACAATATTCCGGTTATCATGAATAATGTTGTTGCCGAATTTGCATCCGACAAGAAACTGGTATTGCTTTCTCCGGAAGAAGCAATCGCTGAATACAATAGTAATGATAATTGTTTGCTCTATACCAATTCCGAAAATTCGATCAGCTGGATTGAAAACAACTTACAACACACAAGTCTGCCTGGCAAGATTAAGTTATTCAAAAACAAAGTTCTCTTCCGCGACTTAATCTGCGATATGTTTCCTGGTTATTTCTATAAAAGTGTATCCTTTGATGCCATTGATAGTCTTGAAGTTAAAGATTTTCCGCTTCCGTTTATAATTAAGCCAGCTGTCGGATTTTTCAGCCTAGGAGTTTATAAAGTTGAAAAGTTATCAGATTGGAAAGAAACTGTACATACGATCTTAAAAGAGATTGATCTTATCAAAGACTTATATCCGCCCGAAGTATTGCACACTGGTGAATACATTATCGAAGAATGTATTGAAGGTGATGAATTTGCTATTGACTGCTATTTCAACAAAGATGGTCAGCCGGTGGTATTGAATATTATGAAGCACATCTTTTCATCAGGTATGGATGTGAATGACAGGGTGTATATCACTTCGAAAGAAATTATCGAAAACTATAAAAATCCAATTACAACATTTCTTTCTGAAATAGGGAAACGAGCTGAACTGCGGAATTTTCCTGCACATGTGGAAGTGCGGATCGATGAAAATGGTTTTATAGCTCCAATCGAGGTAAATCCTCTTCGGTTTGGAGGCTGGTGTTCAACACCTGACCTGGCATGGCATGCTTTCGGAATAAACCTGTACGAATATTTATTCCAGCAAAAACAACCCGACTGGAACTTTCTTCTAAAAGATAAAGATGGTGCAGTTTTCAGCAACATCGTTTTAAACAATAGTACCGGGATAGAAGGAAAGAATATCCTCTCTTTTGATTATGAAAAACTACTGGCAGATTTCGAAAAACCGCTCGAACTCCGAAAAGCTGACTTTGGTAAATTCCCGCTGTTTGGCTTTTTATTCTGTGAAACCAGGAAACACAATATGCAGGAACTGGAAAGCATTCTGATGTCGGATCTTAATGAATATGTTACATCATAGAGATAAATTCTTAATCACATTCCTCAATCACCGTCTTTTTGTTTTTTATTTTCTCATCGCGTATCAGCCTGAGTAATTCTTTTATTCTGGTGCGTTTAACAGCCACATACGAAAAGAAATCCTTCACTTCAATCAACCCGATTTCTTCTTTCTTCAGGTTTCCTCTCTGCATAAGGAAGCCGACAATATCAACTTTATTCAGTTTGTCCTTTTTGCCTTTGCCAATATATAAAGTTCCCCATGCAGGTTTTATTGGCAATATTCTTGTATCAGGTAATTCAATAATATTCAGTTCATCTTTTATATACGCGGGCACAGTTTCATCTGCACTCATAATCAGATACGAATCACCTTTTGCATTCATCCGTGCTGTACGCCCGTTCCGGTGAATATAACCTTCTTCATTCGCTGGTAAATGATAATGGATCACATGCTTGATGTCAGGAATATCGAGTCCACGAGAAGCCAGGTCGGTACAAACCAGAATATTGCAGCTTCCGTTCCTGAATTTGCCTAGTACTCGTTCGCGGATATGTTGCTCCAATCCACCATGAAAATATTCATTTACAACCAAACTATCCGTTAACGAATCACTCACCCGTTGAGCCGCTTCACGGTGGTTGCAAAACACTAATGTCTGTTCACCTCCCAGGTGACAAAGCAAATGAAATAAAGTCGATAATTTATCTTTATGATCTGATCGAACGATATTACATTTAAGTCCTTGAAGAACCTGGTTTTCATTTAAATAGTCAAGAATAAACGGATCCGTTATGCCAGTAAATGAGGGTATTTCCAGTGCTTTGGTGGCAGAAGTGAGTATTCGTTTTTCTACCACGCCAAGTTTTTCTATAATGGATGACATTTCAGTTTGGAATCCGAGTTCAAGTGATTTATCGAATTCATCCAGAATGAGCGTGTGAATTTCATCTGTATCAAAGTTGTTTCGGGAAATATGATCCAGGATGCGTCCGGGAGTTCCTACAAGTAAGGCTGGAGGCTCCATGAGATTGTTCTTCTCAACACTCATTTTATGCCCGCCATAGCAACAACTCACTTTAAAGCCGGTATTCATCGATTTGAAAACTTCTTCTATCTGGATGGCTAATTCGCGCGATGGAGTGATAACCATAGCCTGAACCTTATTGTTGCTCTTTTCAAGGCTTTTTAAAACAGGTAAAAGGAATGCGAGTGTTTTTCCTGAACCGGTAGGTGAAAGCAGAATAATATTTTTATTCCTGCTGATGGCCTCAACAGAAGCAAGCTGCATGTCATTCAGTGCCTCTATGTTCAGTGTTTGAAGTATTTTTTTGATCAATGTTACGCTTTTATGGGTATTTGGCGAAGGTACGACAAAACCTGATGTGAATTCAGGACCTGCTGGCTATGATCCTTATTGCTTTTACACCCGGATTACTCGTTCGGCATAAAACAAACAGTGCTGCCATTTGGCAGCTCTGTTTGTAAATAATCAATCTTATGTAATTTTACCCTTTGCGAAAGGCTAAAGTAAATTTAATTGGTTATCAGCAGTAGTTTTAGGTTTCCTGCCTCTTGTTTTCTTATCGCTTTGAATCTGGATGTTTTTATACTGTTTGTATTTCAGCCCTATGTATCCAAGTTTAAAGAAAACATACGTATTTGTTTTATCGAGTTTCAGATTTGAAAGGATGTTTTTATCCGTAGTCTTTCTGAACTTATTTACATACAAAGCAATCTCTGAAATATGCTTAGGCTCAGTGGATGATTCAAGGAATTCTTTTACCAGCTCTTTAATTGTGCCGGTTTTTACCATATCCCATTCTTTGAGAGCGTAAGTACTGGTTTTCCCGATAGCGGCTACTTCTTCAATACTCAAAATGGACGACCGTAAGGATTCGATATTCGGAGGAATACGTTTGGATCGCGTTTTTAGTTCTTTGCAGATTTCAGTAAGTTTCATCGGGCGTCCAACGGCGGCAAGAATGCTAATTATATGTTCTGAAAGTTTTACCAAAGAGTTACGCCTGAAAACGATATTGGTTTTATCATAGCCCAATCCGAATTCTTCTGTAGCAATACGTTTGCATATTTGCTTGAGCCTGTCGTTTACAATTTGTCCGGGCAAAACAAAATGGTTGAGATACACAGGGAGATCAGCCGGCACATCATTAACCATTCGCACTGAATTGCGTTCTTCAATATCATTTATAAATGCCTTGAAGTCGAAAACCTCTTTGTATTTACGACTCACCAGGTAGTAATGCTGATAGTTGTTTTCGATGCTTTGGGTACTGATAAAATAGCGCTGGAAAATGCCTGAAAATACCAATGAATAAAGCTTGCCGGTATAGGCCAGGTTTTCTTTCTTGTTAATCTGATCAACGAGTTCCTGGTTTATTACGATGATTTCTTTCTTCAGATCCAGACCGTAATCAAAGTGTTTGTCGATATTTACAAACCTATGGGAGATTTTGGTGATGGCGCTGAAAACTTTATCAGGAACTTTTTGGGATATCTGGCGTACTCTTTCACGTGTAATGCTGTAATGATCGCCAATGGCTTGTAAAGTGCGTTTCTGCGATTTCTCAACGAAGCCATAGTTGTTATTAAAGATGTATTGCTCACGATCATTTAAAATGTATTTGATCATGGTTTGCACATAACTGAATAGAGGGAAATTCTTCGAAATAAAAGCTGCTTTGTACGATTCAGTTACTTCTGACGGGACTTTAAAATTCACATAACAGAAAAGTTTAAAATCTTCAAATCCCAGTAATGGTTCATTCATTCTCAAATCCTCAAGAGTAAGCCCTGAAATGCTCAGGTACTTCTTCGACAGGTTTATCAACTCAACATCAGTCTTAAGGCCACAATTCCTTATATCGCGGAACGTATTCCGTTCAAGGAAATAATAGAGAATTTTGAACAATGTATCGAGCGAACCCTCTAAGCATACATTTTTTGTTCTTTCCGAAAGGTTTTCCATCCTTTTCAGTTCCTCTATATGATAATTAATTAGTTTGGATAAAGGGGCCACGGTGTTTTTTGGTTTTTATGTTAAACATACAAATTTAAGCAAAAATTTAGTGAATTTTACATAAAAAGCCTAAGAAATCAAAAAATATTTTTATAAAGCTGTTTGCAAATTTCATAACATATAATTCCATTGGCTATTGACGCGTTCAGTGATTCAGCGTGATTTTGTGTTCCGGAAACTGAAAAATGAGGAATATGAAGTGGTTCGTTGATGAAAGGTATCAAGCTGCCTGATATTCCATGCGACTCGCTGCCAATCATTACAATTCCTGGACGGGTAAATATTTTCTGGGTAATATCGGGGCCTTCGAGCAGTGCGCCAAAAACAGGAAATTCCGGCGGCAGGCTTTTGAAAAACTCAGGCAGGTTGATATAAAAAACGCTAACCCTGCTGAATGACCCCATTGTTGCCTGTATAACTTTTGGATTATACATATCAACTGAGTCGGATGAGCAAATAATCTTACTGATTCCGAACCAATCAGCTGTACGGATCATGGTTCCCATATTGCCGGGATCCCGAATGCCATCCAAGGCAAGAGTCATTCCTGTATATTCAGATGGGACAGGAAGTGAAATGGCAGGTATTTCAGCAATTGCCAATACCTGGTTTGGTGTAATAAGGTCCGTAATTTTATTGAGTTCAATTTCCGAAATTTCCTGAAGATCAATATTCTTCCTTTTCAAAAGGGAAATATTCTTGTCAACCCATTCAGGTAAAGCATACAACTTTAAAGTTTGGATTGAGCTTTTGAGCAGTTCGTCGATCCCTTTTTCGCCTTCTACGATAAAAGCTTTATGTAACTGCCTGAATTTCTTTATTTTCAGTGAATTGATATATTTAATCTGGTTGTGTGAAAGCATACTCTTTTGAGGTTAGTTCAGTACAAAAAAAAATCCCGGAATAATCCGGGATTAAATTAGCAATAATATGGTTGCAAGGCTTCGATTATTCAGCTATAACCTCGAAATTGATGTTTACCAAAAGGTCCTTGTGAAGACGGATACTGGCAGTATAGCTACCGGTTTCTTTGATTGAATCGCCATCAACATGAATTTTCTTGCGGTCAATATCAATTTTAAATTGATCTCTGAGTGCATCTGCAATCTGAATAGCGTTAACTGATCCGTAAATTTTTCCGGTTTCAGCAGCTTTAGCTCCGATTTTAACTGTAATGTTCTCAAGTGATTGAGCAACTACTTCAGCTTCTTTTTTGGTTTTCTGAGCTTTGAATGATTTCTGACGGAGGTCTTCGGCATTAATTTTCCTGTTAGGTTCGGTTGCCATAACGGCATGTCCCTGGGGAATAAGAAAATTGCGGGCAAAGCCGTCTTTAACTGTCACAACATCGTGTGCGTAACCTAAGTTGGTTACATCTTTTTTGAGTATAATTTCCATCTGAACCTCCTACTATTTTAATAAGTCTGCAACGTAAGGTAATAACGACAAGTGACGGGCACGTTTAACAGCCTGGGCTACTTTGCGCTGGTACTTGGTACTTGTTCCGGTTAACCGGCGTGGTAAAATCTTACCCTGCTCATTGATAAACTTAAGCAAGAAGTCTGCATCTTTGTAATCGATGTACTTAATACCGCTCTTTTTGAAACGGCAATATTTTTTCTTTTTGACGTCAACCGTAATGGGAGTCAGGTATTTGATATCCGAATTTCCTTGTGTGGCCATTTTTCTGATTTTTTTGGGTTACAATTAAGCCTGTGCTTTTTCTGCAGCTTTCTCTGCTTTTTTAGCACGACGTTTAGTGCTGTATGCAACAGCATGTTTATCGAGGACAACGGTGAGAAAACGAAGAATGCGCTCATCACGTTTCATGGCGATTTCGAAATCGTTGATCAGGTTACCTTCAGCAAGAAATTCGAACTGGTGATAAAAGCCGGTCGATTTTTTCTGAATAGGGTATGCCAGCTTACGCAGGCCCCAATTGTCGTCGTTAATAATTGTAGCCCCTTTGTCATTAAGGAACTTCTGGAACTTGCTTACCGTTTCCTTCATCTGTTCATCAGATAAAACGGGAGTCATAATGAAAACGGCTTCGTACTGTCTAATCATTTGTTTTACTTTATTTTAGTTATTGTAATGCGTGATTTTTACAAATGGAGTGCAAAGGTACAAATTCTTTTTAAGTTACAAACATATCAGTAAATATATCTTCAGAAAAACTTCGATTTCAGTTAAAGTAAGAATAGAACATATTGCTAAAGTATTCGGTAACCAAGAATAAGTGAAAATCTTGTATAATCTGAATACCAACTGGCAGAATCACGAAGAAGATCCTTATTGGTGTAATATCGGAATTCTGCACTATATTTTTTATAAACTATTCCGCCTCCAAACGCTAAGCTTGGACCAGGCTGAAGTTCCAGAACTGTTGGTAATATTGATTCAGTTTTACTTTGTTTTTTAAAAGTTGAATTAAAATTAAGACTAAAGCCCGGAACATAAATTATATCTGCAAATAACTTTAACTTCTGGTTTATAAAAGAATAATAACGAATTCCCAATGGAAATTCAACTGAATTAAGATGGATCGTGGCAATAAAAGTGGGCATTTGTTTTTCAGAGTAATAATATTGAAATGTAGGCTCAAACAGGACGCCCCACTTATTCTTGTTAAAGGGCAGAATTAATTCCGCTTCCATTCCAATTCTAAAAGTAACCTGGTCGTCGAAGTCAGTATTAAATCTTTCATTTGTCGTGCTTGATACAGATACAGATGAATAGTTAATTCCCGGGCAAATTTTCAACTGAAAAGAATCCTTTTTCTCTTTCTTACTGAAAACCATCGATGAATTCCCATCTGCTTCGTTATACTTAGTGAAATATCGTTTAAGATCCGATTCATAATAACGGATATTCTCAACTGAATTCATGTCTGCATTCGCTAATCTGACATCCATCCACAGTTGCGCCCGAAATTTCTGATTCTTGGCTATCTGTTCGCTTGTAACATAGTACTCTTTGTAAATCAATTGATTGATTGATGAATCCGAAACTGAATAGAAAAAACGGATTAAAGAACCTTTTGTATATATATAAAGTGTTGCCTTCCCTTCAACAAGCACTTCTAAAAATAATTGTTCCTGCACCCATTCAGGATTGCACTCTTTGTAAAAGTTATCAAATTCAGTAGGTGAAACATCAATTTTAACATCAGCCCTCAGATATCTTGAGAAATCCTGAACTCCGAACTCCTTAACTGTGCTTAGGCTTCCTTTATCAATCTCACCATCAGCAGTTAATTTATATTCGAATTCAGTCGGGTTGTTCTTCCAGTCTATATTCTTGATCAGGCATTCAACCCGATGGTTGTTGTTATCAATAAAGTAGCCGTTTTCAAAGTTGATTTGCCCACAAGAAATTAGTGTGATAAAAGCTAGTACAATTGTTATAAAATTGTTTTTCATGAATATAGGAATATGATGATTTGAAAATATATACTTTTAAAAATCTTTTAAAAGCAGTGCGAACGTACAAATTAATTATAAATTACCAACTAAATAGTAGGTTAATATTTGGTAGAAAGATTTGGAGCTAAAGATAAGTAGTAAAATACAGATAGTTTAATTTGGAATAAGTTTTGTAAATGCAATGGTGTCTTTAAGGCTGTCCTCAATAAAATTCGGTTTTGAGCCGTTCACTATATAAACAGTAATATGTTTTTCAAAGCAGATTTTTACGGCATTTATTTTTGAAGTCATTCCCCCTGTGCCAAGTCCATCATCATTTTCTTCAATAAACTTGCCTATGGAATCTAAATCTGAAATTTCTGTAATTAATTTCGCGTCACTGTACAGTTTTGGATTTTTATCAAATAAACCGTCAATATCCGAAGCTATGATAAGTTTATCGGCATCAATTAAATTTGCTACCATAGCCGACAATTTATCATTATCTCCAAGTATCAGCTCTTCTACTGCAACGGTATCATTTTCGTTAATCACAGGAATATAATTATGCGCCAGCAACTCGCTGATCGTATTAGCCGTATTAATCCTGGAAACCTCGTTTTCAAAGTCCCGGTAAGTCATTAAACACTGCGCAATTTTAAGGTTGAAATCACCAAAAACCTCGCTGTAAATCTGCATTAATTTGGGCTGCCCAATAGCTGACAAGGCTTGTTTTGATCGAACAATATTTTCCCAGCCTTCGATATGTACAAATTGCCGGGCGGTTGCAATAGCGCCGGATGAAACCAGGACAATATCGTAGTTTTCTTTTAACCTGTCAATCTGCCGCGCAATATCTTCAATCTTGCCCCGTGATATTTTCTTTGTCCCTGCGGTGAGTGTTGATGTCCCAATTTTAACAACAATAATTCCCTTCATACTAATTCCTGATTTGTCCGTTTCCTGTAATAAACCATTTATTGGTAACTAGTTGTGCCAAACCAACAGGTCCACGAAAATGTAACTTTTGGGTGCTGATTGCAATTTCCGCACCGAATCCAAACTGGCCGCCATCAGTAAACCGTGAAGATGCATTGTGATAAACTGCTGCACAATCAACTTCGTCCTGAAATTTTAATGCAGTTGTTGCATCTTCAGTTACAATAACAGCCGAATGCCCGCCTGAATATTTATTTATGGTATCAATAGCTAAATCATCTGTTTCAACAATACCGAACAGTATTTTGGGCGAAAGAAACTCCTGTTCGTACATCAAATGATCTGTCATTGTTTTTATTACATCAAACGATTTAAAGAAATCTCCATCGCCATAAACATCAAGCTTCAATTCTACTGCTTTTATGAGAACCTGTTCAACTTTCTGCTTTAGATTTTTCGTGTTTGAATTAAAGAGCACTTTATCGATGGCATTACAAACGCTCAACCTGCTTTTACCGTTGATAATGATTTCCTGGGCCATTGTAAAATCAGCATCCGAATGCACATACACAAAGTTATTGCCTCTTCCACTGATAATGAGTGGGATGGAAGTATTCTGTTTAATATAATTGATCAGTTCTTCACCACCGCGTGGAATTATCAGATCCAGACGAAGATGATTTTCTTTCAATAATTTTTGCGTTTCTGCCCTGTCAATATCCAGGTAGGTTACAGTATCAACAGGCAGATTATTCATATCCAATGCCTGAGCCCAGAGTTTTACCAGGAAAATATTTGTGTTTTTCGATTCTTTACCGCCTTTCAAATAGATCCTATTTCCTGATTTAAAGGCATTTATGGCTGCTTCTATGGTTACATCAGGTCTTGATTCATAAATGATCAGAATTCGTCCAAACGGAACACTCCTGTTTTCGACCTGGATTCCGTTTGGATGATTGTAATGGTGAAGAATCTCTCCTTCTGGGTCGTCAAGATTAATTACTTCTTTTATTGATGCTACCATGGCATCAACCTTTTTTTCGTCTACTTTTAACCGGTCAACAAGAGTTAGGTCAAGTTCTTCAGAACCTGCAAGGTCAATTTTATTTTGAAGGATTATTTCAGTTTTGTGTTTTGAAATAAGTCCGGACAGGTCGGATAAAGTTTTGTTTTTTATATCGGTTTGCATGATGATCGGGATTTTGCAATTGAGTTTGTGTAACTTTCTGATCAATCTGGCTTGATTCCGTGATTGATTATAAGTCTGCAAAAGTAAGAAACAAAAAACAATCTTTAGTTTTGGAATACCTGGTGGCAAAGTCAGGTCTTTGAAGTTATGCCGATTGAGCCTTTTGCTCCAGCATTGTTTTGCAGATAAACTCAGCTGCGTGTCCATCGCCAAACACATTCGGGAATTCAAGGTCGCCTGCTTCCAGAAAATACATCACAGATTCAATTATTTTTAGTTCATCCGCATCGGCGATGATCCCGGCGCCGTTTTCGATAATCTCAATCCATTCCGTTTCGGGGCGGGCTACTACCAAAGGCTTATTGAAAAAGTATGCTTCTTTCTGCACACCGCCCGAATCGCTAAGTATCAGGCTTGAATTTTTCTCAAGCATAATCATTTCGAGATAGGAAACCGGTGGAATAAGATGGATGTTTTTGTTGCCTTTTAACCTGTTGTATATATCTGTAGGTAGCTTGCTTTCGATGATCTTGGAGGTTCGAGGATGTAAAGGAATAACGATTTTCAAATGAAGGTTTTCCTCGATGTAACACATGGCGCTGATAATCTGGTTCAGGCGTTCGGGCGAATCGGTGTTATTATCGCGGTGAATGGTGCAGAGTACAAAGTCGTTCTCTTTGAGGTCTAGAGTTTGCATGATATCTGTTTTTAGCCCGGCCATTTCCGAAAAGTGAACCAGGTTATCGAACATAATATCACCACAATGGAAAACTCCCGGATGATCAGAAGTATAAGGCGCTGAAGAACCAACTTTAAATCCTTCCCGTTCCAGGTTTTTTATACCGGTTGAAGTTGGCACAAACAGTAGGGTGGAGGCATGGTCGCACATTATCCGGTTGATTTCCTCAGGCATGCTTTTATTGAACGAGCGTAACCCGGCTTCAATATGCACTATCGGAACATGAATTTTGCTTGCCGCAATGGCTCCGGACAATGTGGAATTGGTGTCGCCGTACAATACAATGTAATCAGGCTTTTCTGTTATCAATACTTTCTCAATATCCTGTATCATCTGCGCAGTTTGCTTGCCGTGCGAGGCGGAGCCGATATTCAGGTTAATGTGTGGATTTGGAATGCCTAATTCTTCAAAAAATACCTGCGACATATTGGCATCGTAATGTTGACCGGTATGTATTATAATTTCTTCAATCTGATCAGAAAATGAATTCCGGATAGCGCGGCTCAAAGCAGCAGCTTTAATAATCTGAGGCCTTGCGCCAACAACTGTTACAATTTTAAGCATTAAAATCTTCTTCTAATTAGTTAATATACTTCAGATCAATTGAAAAATCCTTTTTGTCGTATTCTTAAGTTTCTTACTCATAATCTCTCCGTCTCTTCGTCTCTCAGTCCCTAACCCCCAATCCTTAACCCCTCATTTTACATTATTCCTTCATCCGCAAAGCTATAATAATTCCCATCGCCGACAATAATATGATCAAGAACCGGCAAATCGAGAGTTTCTCCGGCAGCTTTCATCTTTTTTGTTAATTGTATATCCGCATCGCTGGGAGTAAGCTGACCTGAGGGATGGTTGTGCCCTAAAATAATGGAAGTAGCATTGTGATCAAGCGCGATTTTGAAAACTTTCCGCTGATCAACCACAGTTCCGGTTATTCCACCATCGCTTATCCTTACTGTTTTCAGCACTTTGTTAGCCCTGTTCAGCAAAAGCACGCAGAAATTTTCATAATTCAGGTCACCAAGTTCTTTCTGAAACAGGATAAAGGCTGTTTTGCTGTCTTTTACCTGAGGTTTATCGTTTAATACCGAAGTTCCTCTACGCCGGCCGAGTTCAAGAGCGGCAGCAATTGTAATGGCTTTTGCTTCGCCAATGCCTTTGTATTTTTGAAGATCGGAAATAGTAAGTCGGGCTAATTCGGCAAAATTGTCATTTACTTCGTTCATAATTCGTTTCGATAGTGCAACGGCTGATTCCTCATTGTTGCCTGAACCAATCAGTATTGCTATCAATTCGGCATTACTGAGTGAGGCTGGTCCTTTATTCAGGAGTTTCTCGCGTGGTTTGTCATCTTCTGCCCAGCCTTTAATCGAAGTTTTGGATGTTTTATTCATCATCATTTTTTTTAAACAGAATGAAATGAAGATGCTAAATTACAAAACAATATAAAACGAAAAAGCCTCTGAAAACAGAGGCTCTTTCCTGAGTAAAGGTTTTTTTACAGTGCATTCACTTTTTTAGTGAGCTTCGATTTTAAGTTCGCAGCCTTGTTTTTGTGGATGATACTTTTCTTGGCAAGTTTATCAATTAATGAAACAAGCGAAGGAAGCTTTTCAGAAGCAACAGTTTTGTCTTCTAATTCACGAAAAGCTTTAATTGAATTACGCATTGTTTTTGCATAATAACGGTTGCGAAGCCTTTTCTTGTCGTTTGCTCTTATCCTTTTTAAGGATGACTTGTGATTTGCCATTGTTAAACTTTATAATGTTGTTAGTAGTCCGTAGGGGAATCGAACCCCTGTTACCAGGATGAAAACCTGACGTCCTAACCCCTAGACGAACGGACCATATCGTTTTTTGAGGCTGCAAAGGTAATACTTTTTTTTATCCGGGCAATAGTGGAGAAAAAAAATATCTAATATTTACATATTTTTATCTGGTTGGATTTCAATGCGCTGATTGCTAGATAAAGAAGCAGCCATAAAACGCTGTTTTTATCATTAAAATGACGTTTAAAGTTAAAAAAAACACGTTTCTTGCTTTGGTAAAAGTAGTAAATAAAATTCAAATAGCGGAATTTCCCGATTCAAACTGAGAAATAGCTGTTGATTTCTTCCGACAAATTAATAAATTTTGGGCAACAGAATATTTTACTTATTCTGAACAGCTTCAACAGGTGCTTTCTGGTTTTATAATTTAGATTGTTAATTAATTGTTAATTCGTAAAACATATGCAAACTCCCGAATACGTAGGGGTGCAGTAGAAATGTAACGATATGGCATTCTATTTTATTTGGAATTATGGAAAAAACTATATATTTTGGCTGCTTCAAACAGCCAAAAGAATTAAATCATTAACCAAAACTAAGAAAATGAAAAGAAAATTACTCCTTGCTCTTTCAGCAGCATTAATCAGCTCAGGCCTGATGGCTGGTGGAATCATGACTAACTCTAATCAGAGTGCTGCCTATGCACGTATGCTTGCCCGGAATGCTTCTTTGGGAATTGATGCGGTTTATTACAACCCAGCCGGACTTACAAAGTTAAAAAATGGGTTTCACTTATCATTGAACAATCAATCTATTTTTCAAACAAAGGATGTCGTCAACAATTATACTTATTTGCACAATTCTCCTGATGCTAAATATACCGGAATTGTTAAAGCACCTGTTTTTCCTGGTGTTTATGCAGTCTACAAAATTGATAAATTAGCTTTTTCTTTTGGGTTTAATCCAGTTGGCGGCGGTGGCGGTGCAATTTACGATACAGGATTACCTTCGTTCGAAATACCTGTTTCAGACTTAAAACCTAAGTTGGGGCCTAAAAGTTCGACTGATCCTGGTTTTGGGGTTACTGATTATAAAGCAGATATCAATTTCGAAGGCACTTCAGTCTTTTTTGGGTATCAGTTTGGGGTTTCATACGAAGTAAACCCATCCGTTTCCCTTTTTGCCGGTATCCGCACTGTTACTGCTAAGAATACATATAAAGGATCTATTCTTAATATAATGGTTGATCCTCATTACACAGCACCTTCTGTTCCTGGTTTAACAGCACCTGTATTTACCGGTGCTTTTATGAGAGCTGATGCATTTGGATCACAAATGAATAAATATTTTTCGGACGGTTCTACCGTTTACACAGGTATTGCCACACAATATACAGGAGCTGCTACTGCTGCCGGAAACCTCGCAGCAGCAGGTTTGGGTTCGTATACATTAGCGCAGGCCCAGGCTCTGGGAGCGATAACACCTTTGCAACAAGCTCAACTCGAAGGCGCATTAGTAGCTGCAGGTCAATCGAAAAGCACTCCAATCGCACAAGCCCAGGTTGTTTATACTACGGTTGCCGGTAATGCAACAGCAGGATCAGCACAATTAGCTGGAGGAGCCGCTCAAATGGGTGCTCTGGCTGCCGGTACCGGCGACAAAGAAGTTGATGCTGTTCAAAAAGGTACTGGTTACACCCCGATTATAGGCGCTAACCTCACCATTGCTGAGAAACTAACTGTTGCTATTAAATACGAATTTATCACAAAACTTGAGCTTACCAACGAAACCAAAATAGACGGTACGGGTTCATTTCCTGATGGAGCAAAAGTACAAAGCGACATGCCTGCAATGTTATCAATTGGTGCTTCGTATCCCGTAACTCCCAAGTTTGATGCTACACTTGGTTTCAATTATTATTTCGATAAAAATGCTAACTACGGAAAGAAAGATGCCACTGGTGTCGCTTTGCCAAACGATGCAATAATTGATAAAAACTACTATGAACTGGCTTTAGGACTTGAATATAATTTTACCGAAAAATTCCTGGTGAGTGCAGGTTTTCTTACCTCCCAAACGGGTGTTTCAAAAGAATATCAATCCGACCTGAGCTACAGTCTTTCTTCAAATACTGCTGCTATTGGCTGTCAGTATAAAATTACACCTGGCATTGGTATAAACCTTGGTGGTTTGAAAACATTCTATAAGGAAGGTGATAAAACGTATAATCATACTCTTGGAACTATCAGTATTCCAGTTACGGAAAATTATGCCAAAACAACCTGGCTTTTAGCAATCGGACTTGATATCCGGATTGGTAAATAGTAATTTGCTGTTTCTAAATAGAAAAGTCCCGGTCGAATGGCCGGGACTTTTTTCATTACAATCAATAGTTATTTTTTTATAAATTTACCTGAAAAGGAATTACTGCCTGAGGTGCATTTTATAATATAAGTGCCTGGCATTAAATTATGAACATCAATTTTGTTATCCCTGGGATGCCTTATAGTCTTTATTGGTACACCTTTCAAGTCAGTAATATATATTGTATCAAATACTTCTTTCATCTCAGTCTGAAAAGTCAGAAATTCGATTACCGGATTTGGAAAACATGTGATGCCTGTGTTTTTAACCGGTTTGTTTGTTGAAGTAATATATGAATCAAAAAGCCATAAGTATGCTTCTCCAAAAGCCTCGCGCCAGAGCTTTTCATTATGCTGACCGCCTTCAACAATTTTGTTGAAGATTTTATCCTGCGTAAAACCAATCTTAACAAGTGAGTCATTCATTCGCAGCATATTGCTGACTACATCGCTGCTGCCTTCGTTGGTGCCGCACAACTGAAAAAACTTCATGTCCTTTTGTTTTCCTGTATCGTGAGTGAAGGACCATACAGAATCCGAAAACCAATAGGAAGGTGAGAATATCCCTGCTTTGCTGAAAGTTTCCTGGTATTTGATTGAACCATAATGCGAAATCAATCCTCCAAGTGAACTCCCCATTATTCCGGTATTTTCCCTGTCGGGAAGCGTGCGGTAATGCTGATCGATATAGGGTTTGAGTGTTTCTACAATAAACTGCATATATTTATCGCCACCACCACCACCGTACTGTGTATTTGTCCAGGGAGTATATTCCGATATGCGTTCAGGTCCATTATCAATTCCTACAACAATAGGAACGCGTTTTCCCTGGGCAGCCAGGTTATTCAATGTTTCATCCACTTCCCATTCTCCCGAAAATGAGGTTGTAGCGTCGAATAGATTTTGCCCGTCGTGCATATAAAGAACCGGGTAATTTATCCCGGTGGTTTCATAACCCGGTGGGAAATAAATCCATATTTTTCGTGTGCGGTTAAACTGCGGCATCGAAAAATCAGTACTCATTATTTTAACATTCGCTGCCGCCGTTGAATTGCTTCCGCCTCCTGCATCGGCCCAATTCGAAATAGTCACATTAACAGAATTTGTGCTTCCAAAGGTAAAAGTCCTGTTGCCGATTTCCTGGCCGGCAGGGCCCTTTTCAACTGTTTCCCAGGTTCCCCTTGTGAACTTGAAATTTATTGCCGTACCGGCCGCCTGAGCAGCCAGAGTTATGCTCCATTTTCCATCAACGTTCTTTTGCATCCGGTATTGAGCTACTCCCGGTTGCCATCCTGTAAAGTCGCCGGCTATATAAAGGATGTCCTGAGACGGAGTATATGCTGGAAGTGATTGCACAATAAATGTTACCTGTGCTGTTATTCTTAATGTAGATATGCATAAGAATATGATAATTAAGAAAGTATAGTTTTTCATTGATTCAGAATTTAGGTTTTAACCTGTGGGATTTTAAGGTACAAGTATACCAAATCTATACATACAAATTTTATTTTATCGGAGCTGGATTAGAAATAATTTATGTGTATTTCCAGATTAATACCTGCGAATGAAAAACCAAGCTTAATTATTGAAAGACTATTTCCATAAACTAATTTGATGTTCTTTAAAACGGTGTCTTAAGCATCACTATTTTTCTTTCTTTTGCACTTCACAAAATGACCACACAGAATCGCTTATGAAGAATCCTCCGATCTCAACTGAAAAACCTGGCATGAAATCCTTCCCGCGCAGTTTCTGGACTGTTATAACCATGGAGTTTTTCGAACGTGGTTCGTATTATGGTGTAATGTCGGTGCTTTCGGTATACCTTGTAATGAGTACTGCCGACGGAGGATTAGGCTTTTCGAAGGAAAGTGTCGGTGTAATAAAGAGTATTACGATTCCTTTATTATATTTACTTCCAATACTATCAGGCGCGCTGGCTGACAGGTTTGGCTACCGGCGCACACTAATGATGGCATTTACTGTAATGAGTACCGGTTATTTTTTTACAAGTCTTTCCGCATCTTATTCTATGGTTTTCCTGAGCCTGGTGCTTATGGCTGTCGGGGCAGGTTTCTTTAAACCAATTATTGCCGGCACTATCTCGCGGGTAACCGACGAAAGCACCTCTTCACTTGGTTTTGGGATTTATTACTGGAGCATTAACCTGGGCGCTTTTATCTTTCCTCTCATTTTTGTCCCGTACCTTAAAAGCATAGGCTGGAACTATATTTTTATTATGGCTGCAGTTGGAACAGGTTCTATGCTGCTGTTAAATATTTTTGTGTACCGCGAACCTCCGAAACCTAAAAGCTCACAACCTCTGATTGAAGTCTTCAAAGGAATATTCATGGTGCTGAAGGATTTTCGGTTTGTGCTGATGATTGTAATCTATTCAGGATTCTGGATATTATATTTCCAGATGTTTGATACCGTGCTATGGTACCTGAAAGATTATATCGATATGGCGCCGGTAAATAAAGTGGTAAATTCGTTTCTTGGAATTTTCATGCAGAACCCTTCCTGGAAATTTGATTCGGAACATGTTACTGTAATTAACGCTGCATGCATTATATTGCTGCAACTGGCTGTATCAAAAATTGTGCGGAAAATCCCAGCTTTACCCACCATGATTGCAGGAATCGCCCTTGGAACAATAGGTATGGCAATACTTTCGATTTCCACATATGCTTGGGTTTTTATTGCAGGAATTGTAATCTTCTCCATTGGCGAAATGACCGCGCATCCTAAATTTATATCTTACGTTGGATTAATTGCCCCTGCTGATAAAAAAGCCTTATACCAGGGCTATGCCTTCTTGTACGGCGTAATTGGCAGTGGAATAGGCGGAATACTCGGAGCCACACTTTATGTGCATTTCGTGGATAAACTTCATCAGCCGGGAGTGTTGTGGTTTATTTTCAGCCTGATCGGAGTTGCTACAATTATTGGGCTGCTTCTGTATAATCGGTTTATTTTGCCTCAAGAAAAGTGAGGGGCGACTGAGAGACTGAGAGACTGAGGGATGCAAAGGTAGGGGGAAATGTCTAAATACCTGAATTTTAGGCTCACGCCCTAACCCACACAACAATCGAATCACCATCGAATGACTACCGAATGACTATATTTCCCTAATCCCCCAACCCCTAACCCACACAACAATTGAATGACCATCGAATGACCATCGAATGACTACCGAATGACTATATTTCCCTAACCCCAACCCTTAAACCCATAGAAATGGAATTTGAACTAATAGATCATGAATACATCCAGTTGAACCAACTCCTTAAACTATTGGGACTGGTTGAAAGCGGCGGCGAAGCCAACCAGCGGATTATGGATGGCGAAGTAAAGGTCAATAATGCGGTTGAATACCAGAAGCGGAAAAAGTTGCGGCAGGGTGATACAATACTGTTTGACAGGAAACTGATTAAAATAACATAAAAATCATTTTTATCATGAAACAGTGGTACGAATCGTTGTTCGAAAACTATGGGTTAAAATACGACAACGAAATCTTCACGCAGGGAACCCTTGGGGAATGCAATTTTATAGAAAGTGAAATTGCATCAGATAAAACTCTCAAAATCCTGGATATCGGCTGTGGCACCGGCAGGCATTCCATTGAATTAACGAAACGTGGCTACCACATTACCGGAGTAGATTTATCAGATTCGCAATTACAAAGAGCAAGGGAAAAAGCTGCTGAACAAGAATTAGAGATTGATTTTCATAAGCAGGATGCCCGACAACTACCTTTCAATAACGAATTTGATCTGGCAATCATGCTCTGCGAAGGCGCATTCCCGTTGATGGAAACGGATGAAATGAATTTTCAGATTCTTCAGAGTGCTGCTAAAACATTGAAACCGGGAGGTAAATTAATTTTTACAACACTGAATGGACTATTCCCTCTTTATCATTCGGTTAAGGATTTTATTCAATCAAAAACAGAAGAAGGAAACGCAGTCTCAATCGCAAATTCTTTCGATCTTATGACTTTCCGCGATCAAAATACTACCGTTTTTGAAGACGATAACGGGAATCAGAAAGAACTGCAATGCAACGAAAGGTATTTTGTCCCTTCAGAAATTACCTGGTTGTTAAAATCGTTGAATTTTAAAACTATTGACATATTTGGAGCTACTCTGGGCGCATTCAGCAGGAAAAATAAGTTAACCACAGAAGATTTTGAAATGCTAGTGATTGCGATAAAAGAATAGGGTTAAATAAAATCGAGAATCTTTAAGTGCAAATTCAGCATTTTACCAGCCACAAATATTCCTGAAATGAAAATCCCCGCCACTTCTCAGTAGCAGGGATTCCTTGTTATATTAACTTCCTTCTTTATCTTAAGAGTCTACAGCCCTAACACTCCACCAATTCCCCTTTTAACTGATACTCATGGTATTCCTGTTTAATCGTATTCATAAGTTCTTTAACTGGTATAATTTTATTTGTACGCCAAACATTGCTACCTGCGAAAGCGTAACCTCTCCTGAAGTTACCCCTGAGTGCCGATGTAAGCGAAGCAATAATACAATATGGAGCCGTATTGATATCACAAGTGCGGATGCAATTTACAGGACAAGTCTTTGGTTGGCGTTTCCCTGCCATAACCTCATCAAGAAATGGTGATTTTATTGCACGTCCAGGCATTCCAACAGGACTTTTAATAATGGTTACATCTTCTTTTGTAGCATCCAGGTATGCCTGTTTGAACTCTAAGGATGCATCGCATTCATCGGTTGTTACAAAGCGCGTACCCATTTGAACGCCGGAAGCGCCTAATTCTAAAATCTTAACTATATCTGAACCGGAATAGATTCCACCTGCAGCAATTACAGGGATTTCTTTCCCATTCAGCAGTCCGATTGGATTTACAACGGAGACTACTTCAGGAATCAATTTTTCAATTGAATAATTTTCATCGAAAATCTGTTCCGGTTTAAATCCAAGGTGTCCACCAGCCTTTGGGCCTTCAACAATTACCGCATCAGGCAGATAATTGTAATTAGCCAGCCATTTGTTACAGATCAGTGCAGCAGCCCTGGCTGATGAAACGATAGGAACAAGGCGGGTTTTGCAACCTGGTGTAAGGAACTTAGGCAAATCAAGTGGAAGCCCGGCTCCTGAAATAACAATATCTATTCCTTCTTCAATGGAAGTGCGCACAAGGTCCTCGTAATTGGTTAAAGCAACCATTATATTTACGCCCAGTATACCTTTCGTATTCTTACGGGCTTTCCTTATTTCTTCTCTTAAACCAAAAATGCAGTTTACCAGGTAGTCGCTCGAATTGTTTTTATATAACATTCCAAGTCCAGCGGCTGAAATAACTCCAACGCCACCTTCTTCAGCTACTGCAGATGCAAGTCCCGAAAGCGAAATTCCGACTCCCATTCCTCCCTGGATGATAGGTACAGGTATTGTCAGTCCGCCAATATTCATTTCTTTCATCTTTTTCATCTGCTGTAAAATTTGGGGTTTGTAAAAGTGATTTTGTTAGAAAGTATAGAATCTCTTGTTTTTGGAGAGCAGAGATTACTACCTTAGCTTTTACTGACACAAAATTACTGCTGAAATGAATGGCTTTCTGAAAAATGGGCTGCACTGCCTAAAATGGGCGGAAGTGTCATGTTTCGGGACGAAATGATGTATATTCAGGGCTGAAATGCAGAGAAATTCTTGTTTTAAACCGAAATTTGTCGAATTATTGGAAGCGAAACGGATGAAATGACCAAATAAAATGCCGGTTTTATACCTTTATTTTGAAGAAATGAGCTTCCTGAATTTGGTTACATTCTGCCTTGCAATAGGAATGCGAAAGTCGAGCCCGTTGGCTTCGAGTGTATAATTTGGCGAAATTCCGGTTAACCTCGAAACCTGGTTTATATTAACAATGCAGCAACGGTGACACTTTTTTATGTTGTGAAAACCTGAAAGCAGCGATTCCACCTTACTCAAAGTCTGCCTGATCATCTGTTTGCGGACAACAGCACCTTCGCGGTAGAAAATCTCAATGTAATTACTCGCAGACTGGATAAGAATTATATTTTTCAGATCTTCTTCAAAAACTTCTTTGCCATTGTCTGATTCAATCCTGATTTGCTCACTTGCAGGAACGGCATGAATACCTTTTCTCTCTTCGGCAAGCCAATGCCGGCCACTGTCAATAACTTGTGATACTTTCGATTTGAGCGAATTATTATAATTTGCCAGGTTAAATAGTACCAACGGTAGCAAAGCTAATGCTGCCGACCGGAAAAAGGTAAGTGATTCCATACCTGATATCCTGAAAGCCTTAGCTGTCAGCGTAAATCCCAATACAAGAATTGCAAACATCCAAACATTCCATATCATTTCTTTCCGAACAGTCCAGCGTTCAGTTTCAAATATTTTCGGGAACAAACCGGGGAGGAAAAGAGTGTTAAAAAAGAAGTTGGCAGCGCTTCCCAAACCTATGATGAGAACAAAATATCCATCGTTAGGCGAAGCCAGAAAATTTATACCAAAAGGCTGAAAATAAAGCGTTATAAGCATAAATCCCATACATACAAATGCAATTGTACGGAGGTTGTGCTTAAAGTTATTATTGAAAGGATATGGCTGATTCAGATTTTCAAACATCACCGATATTTTCGAAAGCAAATGTACAATTAATATTCACTTTTCCAGCAGGACCGAGGAATGAACTCCGATTTGGTAATAGTTAACACTTCCGATTTATCATGTCTCTCATATTCAGTTAAATGCTTATATAATTTAAACTCCTGGTGCTTTAAATGGAAGAATGGTCTGTTGTCAAAGTCTGAACAAACCGGTCAAAGTTTTTAGCATTCAGAATCCGAAAAACTGGGAATAAATACTCAACACCGGTTCATTAATCAGAATATTCTGTATCACCTGGAAATAAGATAATCACTACTCGATTTTTCTGATTTATATTATTGGATTCCATAATACTGAAAAATGAAATACTTATACTAACATATTGATAATCAAATATAAAATTCATTATATTTTGCGTTTATAGTTTTTTGGGTAAAATAATTTTCATTGGAGTCGCACATTTTTATTCCTTAAATGTTATTTATTCTACTTCTCTATACTCCTGCAATATCCCAGGGCGAAACCGCCTGCACTAATGAAGTATATAATTGATCATTATTGTATTAGTCAACATTTCATCCATTTCTGAAAATTCAATTTCTTAACCTAAAATTTAAAAAAATGAAAACCACAGATTTCACTGAAAATGGTTTGGTGCTCAGCATCGTTAATGAACTGAAAGAAACCGTTGGTCCTGATAAATACTTTTCGGATATTATCGACGAAAAAGGGAATCAATATGTTGACCTTGTACAGGAAGGTGGTGGCGTATTAGGAGTTGCATTGGTTGGATACGTTTATGTACTCGAACAAATGAATATCCGTTTCCTGAGCCTGGCTGGCACTTCTGCCGGTTCAATCAATACCCTTTTGATGGCTGCTGCCGGCAGAATTGACGAAGCTAAAAGCACCTGGATACTGGATTGCCTGTGCAATAAAAAGTTGTACGATTTTGTCGATGGTGATAAAGATGCCCGGGAATTTATTGATGCGCTTCTAGGTGATGTCAGCAACATTAAGCTTGCTTTAAAAGGAACCCAGGTTATTGACAACTTTCGTGATGACTTTGGCCTGAATCCTGGTAAAAACTTCCACGACTGGATGAAAAACCTGCTCAATCAAAAGAAAATCAAGAATATGGGCGATTTGCAGCAGTTGCGTGATGCTGGTGTAAGCGATGGTAACAGCCTGAAAAACAGGTTGACAAATAGCACGTACAGTTCGCAAAAGGATTTATTGGATCTGGCTATTATTGCAGCTGATATTACGACCCAAAGCAAGATTGTTTTCCCTGAAATGGCGGAATTATTCTATACAAATCCCGATTCTGCCAATCCGGCTGATTTTACCCGTGCCTCTATGTCGATTCCATTCTTTTTTCAGCCTTTCCGGCTAAATAACCTGCCGGGAGGTGCCGATGCATGGAGAAAATGGAATCAGTTGACAGGCCTTGTGGCATCAATTCCAAACGAAATTCTCTTTATGGACGGCGGCATAATCTCCAACTTTCCGATAGATATTTTTCATAACAACACTAAAGTGCCTGATGCTCCTACATTTGGAGTTAAGATTGGACTTGATAAAGCCGAGATTAATGCGAATAAAAAATTCTTCAGTCTTATAGGTTCGGTTTTTAATACAGCCAGGTTCTCTTCCGACGATAATTTTTTACGTACAAATCCCGATTTCCGCCACCTTATAGGATACATCGATAGCGGAAACCACAACTGGCTAAACTTTGGATTAACCGATGAAGCAAAAGTTGATCTTTTTATCAGGGGTGCGCAGTCGGCTTCGAAATTTCTAAATACTTTCGATTGGGCTAAATACAAGAAGATCAGGGAAGTGAAGAAAGAGCTTTACGCTTAAGTCAGAATTGCTTTTTCTTTTTTTTGTGATTTTATTTTTCGGAATTATTACTCTGCCTCATCTGCTTTTCATTTTGTAGATTTGCAGAAAATGTATTTGTGGATTCATAGTACTTTACTGAAAGTTGCGGAAGATGGAAATGAAGAATCTTTTCATAAGAACTGCCGGTACTAATTTTTAGAATCTGTTAAGAAAATCAAATACTACATTAGATGAAAAACTTTTTCTTCCTGATCTTCCTGCTCTCATTCCCGTTTTCCGTATTATTTTCTCAGACCTTACTTTTTGACGAATCACGTGTTTCATCGGTATATATCGAAATTCCGGTTGATTCTCTTAAAGTTATAATGACCGATGTTCTTTCGGAACATTATTTTAAAGCAATGTTTATCTACGACTATGGAACTGGCAGGGATACATTGCAGGATGTTGGCTTCAGGTTACGTGGAAATACATCGAGGTATTCAAAAAAGAAATCTTTCAAGATTAGTTTTAACGAGTACTGGCCAAGTCGCAAATACCAGGGAGTGAAGAAGATAAATCTCAATGGACAGCACAATGATCCGACTATGATTCGCGAGAAACTTTTTTACGATACCTGGAAAAGGGCAGGGATGGTTGAACGACGTACCAGTTTTGTGCGGGTTTACATAAATCATTCCTACTATGGCTTGTACACCAACCTGGAAGAAATAGATAAAGACTGGTTGCAGAATGTGTATGGCGAAAAGAGTGGAAATCTTTATAAATGCACCTGGCCTTCCGACCTGGTTTACATGGGCGCAGATCAGCAAACCTATAAAAATATTGCGAGTGGCTCTTCTACAGGTGGTCGTGCATATGATCTTCAGACTAATGATTTACTTGATGACTATACAGACCTGGTAGGATTTATTACCGTGCTCAACCAACCGGTTGATGCAGTTTTTGCTGCTGAGATATCGAAAAAAGTAAATGTTGATGCTTTGCTGAAAGCTTTTGCACTGGATGTGGCATCAGGCAACTGGGACGATTATATGTACAATAAAAATAACTATTTCCTCTACCATAATGACGGAACCGGAAAGTTCGAATTTATAGCCTATGATGCTGACAATACTTTTGGTGTGGATTGGGTAAATCGCGACTGGGCCACGCGAAATTGCCTGGATTGGTTTACGCATAGTGAACCGCGGCCCCTAGCTACGAAATTATTGCCGATACCGGAATTTGATTCAAAATTCCAGAGATATCTTGATACTATTGCCCGCCAGATTATAAATCCCAATTTTATTTTTCCACATATCGATTCACTGAAATCTTTAATAACTCAGGCTGTTATTGAAGATACATACCGTACTCTTGATTATGGATACACCTTGGCTGATTTCAATAATGGATTTACGGCCACTGTAGATGGTCATACACCATATGGCATTAAGCCTTTCCTAACTGCACGCGCCATAACGATTCTACAGCAACTTACCTTAGCTTCTGTGCAGGAAGCAGTAAAAGGCAATCTGGCTATCTCACTTTATCCAAATCCCACTAATGAAACGATAACTCTCGGCATTGAATCTTTAAATACGAAAAGCCGGGTGATTATCTCCGATATGTTTGGCAGGCAACAAAAAACGTTTGAACTCAATGCCAAACAGACAGAAAAAGCGATTTATGTTGGTGATCTGCCATCCGGATTCTATACTATGACAATTATAAATAGTAAAAGTCTTACCAGCAAGCGTTTTATTAAGAACTGATACCTGAATTTTGTATCCGGTAAATTATCCGGAATTTAATCTGGATTC
>Ga0268283_1000462_pt1 | contig 27022 bp, 22 predicted proteins | sample saktaG_13_FD_190140 | JGI IMG/M metagenome (GOLD analysis project Ga0268283, IMG submission 190140) | Saline water microbial communities from Sakinaw Lake, British Columbia, Canada - sak_2013_06_06_36m | ecosystem: Environmental > Aquatic > Non-marine Saline and Alkaline > Saline ... | reverse complement strand
ATGATGAAATCAAACGCTATCTTTCTATCGAAAACTTAACTAGCCAGTAATAATTCATTCAAGGAATATTAACAGTTCAAATTAATTATCTAGGTTTAGCTTATTATTACTTAAAATCAGACGTTTTTCTTGTTTATTCTGCGTTCAGGTTATAATGATTTAAGAACATACACGATAGACTCTTTGCTTTTATTAAAGCGGCGTATAAACCAACTAGCCTTGCCTTTTAATAAACCTCAATACATCAGTAATTTATACACGAGTCACCTCAAGATAAAATATGACACAAAAACTTTATATTCAAACCAATGGTTGTCAGATGAATGAATACGATTCCGATAAAATGCGGGATGTACTACAAGCGTCACATGGGTTCGAATTGATTGATGATCCAAAACTTGCAGATGTTTTATTGCTTAATACCTGCTCAATCCGTGAAAAAGCACAGGAAAAGGTTTTTTCAGCCTTAGGTAAATGGCGCAAAATAAAAGACAAGCGTCCTGATGTCATCATTGGTGTCGGTGGTTGCGTAGCCAGTCAGGAGGGTGCAGCCATTCAAAAACGGGCTCCTTTTGTGGATATGGTTTTTGGGCCGCAAACCTTGCATCGTCTACCACAACTACTGGATCAAGTTCGCAGCAAACATAAACCTGTTATTGATATTTCCTTTCCTGAAATAGAAAAATTTGATGCTATGCCCGAACCCAGAGCTGAAGGGCCAAAAGCTTTTGTTTCTGTCATGGAAGGCTGCAGTAAATATTGTTCTTTTTGCGTAGTACCGTATACACGCGGCGAGGAAATTAGTCGCCCATTAAAAGATGTGCTTGCCGAAATTACCACATTAGCCAAACAGGGTGTGCGGGAAATCAATTTGTTAGGGCAAAATGTAAATGCTTATCGTGGTGAAATGGATGACGGCGATATTGCCGATTTTTCACTTTTATTACATTACGTAGCAGCTATAGACGGAATAGATCGCTTACGTTTTACAACATCGCATCCACTTGAATTTACTGACAGCTTGATAGACGCCTTTGCCGAACTGCCACAATTGGTTGATCACCTGCATTTACCGGTACAAAGCGGGAGCGATCATATACTTAAGATGATGAAGCGTGGGCATACCAGTGCCGATTACAAGGAAACCATCCGAAAACTGCGTTTAATTAGGCCAAATATTAGCTTGTCTTCGGATTTTATTATTGGCTTTCCGGGTGAAACCGACGCCGAATTTGAAGAGACTTTAGCGTTTATTGATGACATTGGTTTTGATTTGTCGTTTAGCTTTGTTTATAGCCAACGCCCGGGGACACCAGCCGCCGATTTACCTGATGATGTGCCTGCAGAAGTAAAAAAACAACGTCTTGAACGTTTTCAAAACCGGATTAATGAAATGGCTATCGCTATTTCCAATAGCATGATTGGCACAGTTCAAACTGTTCTAGTCGAAGGACAATCCAAAAAGAATCCGCTACAAATGCAGGGTAGAACGGAAAATAACCGGGTAGTCAATTTTATTGGACATCCCAAATTAGCCGGACAATTTGTTGATGTGCTTATTGCTGAGGCGCTTCCTAACTCTTTAAGAGGACGCATCGTTGAAGCCTCTTTGGAAAAAATCATCTTTCAAAATTAAACTCTTAAAATGACTTCTCAGGAAATTTCTTTGCTCCCTGCTGATAACAACAGATTATCAAATTTTTGCGGACAATTAGACAATAATTTACGGCAAATAGAAAAGCGTCTGCAAGTTGAAATAGCCAATCGAGGCAACCAATTTAAAGTAACCGGTTTAGATGATTCAGTAAAAGCGGCTTGTGGGCTTATGTACAAATTATTTGAAAGCACTGCAAATGAACAATTAACTGCCGAACTAATCCACTTAGCCATGCAAGATGCCTCCATTGATCTGATTCTTGAAGGTTCAAATCTACAAGCTGAACATGAAGTTGCAATCAAAACAAAAATTGGTTTGATTAAAGGGCGAGGTCTAAATCAACAAGCTTACTTAAGAAAAATTGTCTCTCACGACATCAATTTTGGCGTTGGGCCGGCAGGAACAGGAAAAACTTATCTAGCTGTTGCCTGCGCCATTGAAGCGCTTCAAAATGAACAAGTCAGAAAAATAATTCTGGTGCGGCCAGCGGTAGAAGCGGGTGAAAAACTGGGTTTTTTACCAGGGGACATGGCCCAAAAAGTCGATCCTTATTTACGGCCTCTATATGATGCTTTATATGAAATGCTGGGCTTTGAACGAGTTGAAAAAATGATTGATAAAGGCATTATTGAAATTGCACCTCTGGCTTTTATGCGTGGTCGCACTTTAAATGACGCTTTTATAATTTTAGATGAAGCCCAGAATACTACAACAGAGCAAATTAAAATGTTTCTTACTCGCGTGGGTTTTGGCTCGACTGCAGTTATTACAGGTGATATTACTCAAATAGACCTCCCTTCAGAAAAAATGTCGGGTCTGCGACATGTACTTGAAGTCCTGAAAGATATTGAAGGCATCAGCTTTACTTTTTTTGCAGTTCGTGATGTCGTCAGGCATCCTTTGGTACAGCGCATTGTTTCCGCTTATGAAGCGTATGAGAAAAAAAACAAAGCCGAACTATGAATCTAATAGAAATCCAGACTATCTTTAAATCTAACGGACAGCCTGATCAAAAACAAATACAACTATGGGTTGACACTGCCCTTGTAGATCTTAACGAAGATACTGAAATCGTTGTACGAATTGTCGATGAACAAGAAAGTACCTATCTTAATGAGCAATATCGCCAAAAATCAGGCCCTACCAATATATTAAGTTTTCCTGTTGATGTCCCTGAGAATCTTGAACTAAGCTTACTTGGGGATTTAGTCATTTGTGCACCGATACTGGAAAAAGAAGCTTTAGCACAAAATAAAGCTTTAATAGATCATTGGGCGCATATCATTATTCATGGTGTTTTGCATTTAGTTGGATATGATCACATCGACGATGATGAAGCTGAATTAATGGAAAACAAAGAAATTTCAATTTTAAGCAAGTTAAATATAAATAACCCCTATATACAGGAAAATGACGAATGAGCGACGAACAACCTCCCAGTAGAAACCTCCCCCGAAAACGTTGGGTAGAAAGAATCAGCCAATTATTTTCTGGGGAGCCACATGACTTGGATGACCTTCTCGAAATACTCCGAGAAGCGAGGGAAAACCGATTATTGGATACCGATGCTTTATCCATGATTGAAGGTGTGTTGCAAGTATCTCAAATGCGGGTAAGGGATATTATGATTCCCCGCATTCAAATGGTTGTCGTACCAAAAGATGCCGAACTGGAAACTATCTTCCCACTGGTAATAGAATTTTGCCATTCTCGTTACCCTGTTATTGATGGTGATCGCAGTAAAGTAGTCGGGGTATTATTGGCAAAAGATTTACTGGCACATGTATTACAAAACAAATCTATGACCGTCCAAGACATTATGCGACCTGCGTGTGTTGTTCCTGAAAGTAAACGTTTAAATATCCTGCTAAAAGAATTACGAACCAATGGAAACCACATGGCCATTGTAGTTGATGAGTACGGTCAAGCGGCTGGCTTGGTTACCATCGAAGATGTACTAGAAGAAATTGTTGGTGAAATCGAAGATGAGCACGATGATCATGAGGATGAAGGGTATATCTTTCAACGTAGTGCCAACGAATTCATGATTAAAGCACTTATTCCAATTGATGAATTTGATGAATATTTTTCTACATCTTTAACTTCGGATGAATATGATACCATCGCAGGCTTTCTTTTAAGTCAACTTGAACATATGCCGAAAAAAGGTGAAAGTATTGTTTTTGATAACATGCGGTTTGAAGTTATTAGAGCAGATAACCGACGCGTTCATTTGGTTAAACTCAAAATAAATAAATAACAGGAAAATAGTTATGAATAGTCAGACTGTTTTAGTTACTGGCGGCGCTGGTTATATAGGTAGTCATGCTTGCGTAGAATTATTGAAAGCCGGTTACCATGTTGTTGTGGTTGATAATTTATCAAATAGTAAGTCTGAATCTTTGTTAAGAGTACAACATATCACCGGCAAATCACTGACTTTTTATCAAGTTGATATTCGCGATAAACAAGCTTTAACTGAGATTTTTGACAAAGAATCACCTACAACCGTCATACATTTTGCAGGATTAAAAGCAGTCGGTGAATCTTGTGAGCAACCTCAACTATATTATCATAACAACGTTTTCGGAACGCTTGTACTTACTGAGGTTATGAGTAATGCTAACGTAAAGCAATTAGTCTTCAGCTCATCCGCTACGGTATATGGTGAATCAACTTTTCCACAATATACTGAGGATTTCCCTCTTGGCGCTATCAATCCTTATGGTCGATCAAAAGCCATGATAGAGGATATACTAAGGGATTTGTATGCGGCTGATAAAATTAGCCAAACCAACTCTCCTTGGAAAATTGCCTTACTACGCTATTTTAATCCCATAGGCGCTCATGAAAGTGGGATGATTGGTGAAGATCCCAATGGTATTCCCAATAACCTAATGCCTTACGTAGCACAGGTTGCAATTGGCAAATTACCACAGTTATCTGTCTTTGGTGATGATTATCCAACTCGAGATGGAACAGGTATCAGGGATTATATCCATGTTGTTGATCTGGTAAAAGGTCATTTAAACGCAATACAGGCATTAAATAATCACTGTTTCGAAGCTGGTGGCTGTAAAGCATATAATCTGGGTGCAGGAAAAGGTTACAGTGTCCTTGAAATCATTAAAACCTTCGAACAAGTTACCGGAAAATTAATAAATTATAAAATTTCTCCTCGAAGAACAGGTGATCTTGCCGAATGCTTTGCTAATCCAGATTTAGCTCTAAAAGAACTTAACTGGAAAGTAGAAAAAGATTTACATGACATGGTTACAGACACCTGGAACTGGCAAACTAAAAACCCTCAAGGCTATATTTAAATTCCACTGACAAAAAAAACACATCTAATTGTTTACAATTTTAACTTAATACACTGATTATCTTAATTTAAGAGACAATTAATAAATGTCATCACCAGTAACATTATTTTTTTAGTAATCTTCATTTATTTTAAGTCTTTTTTATTACTTAATCACGTAAGCCTTATTACCCTTGTGATTTATACATTAACCACTATTCTTACAATCATAAATTAGTATGGATAAGCGTACATTTACAAACCGCATTGTTGTTCTTGATACCGAAACCACTGGATTAAATCCACTAGAAGGCCACAGAATCATTGAAATTGGTTGTGTTGAGGTAGTTAAGCGTCGACTAACAGGCAAACGATTTCATGTTTATATTAATCCTGATCGAGTCATTGATGAAGGTGCAATTGCAGTTCATGGCATCACCAACCAATTCTTAGATGACAAACCCTATTTTGCGCAAATTGTTGATGATTTTATTGCGTTCATTAAGGATGCTGAGTTAGTTATACACAATGCACCATTTGATGTTGGCTTTATTAATAAAGAATTGTCGCGACTAAATAATAAGACGGGAACCGTCAAAGATTATAGCGAAGTTTTTGATACACTTGCCTTCGCCAGAAAAAAACATCCGGGACAAAGAAACAGTCTTGATGCACTTTGTAAGCGCTATGGCATAGATAATAGCCATCGTGATTTGCATGGGGCTTTACTCGATGCTGAAATTCTTGCTGATGTATTTTTATTAATGACTGGCGGACAGTCTTCGTTGCTAGATGAAGCTCAATCAAATACAGTACAACCAACCATTCATACTAACGCAAAATATGAGTTTATTGGTCGTCCCAGATTAAAAATTATTAGTTGTACTGATGAAGAGCTAAGTCATCATCAACTACGTTTAGAAGCCATTGAAAAAACAATCGGAACAAGTATCTGGAACCAATAGCTTTAACCGATTAATAAGTATTACAAAGAAGACACGAATATAAACAAGCTTTACCTTGGTTTTATTTCGTGTCTTATTGGCTTTATAGTCTTACTTTAAGTCCTTTAATTACTCTGCTTTTGGTTTTGCACGTCTAGAAGTAGAACCCATCCTCTTTTTGCTTTTATCTGCTTTTTTAGCGGCATCATCCGGATTTGATCTTCTGGCTGTGTCATCTATTTTAGAAATACTAAGAAGCTGGCCCGCTACCCTTATTCTTTTTAGTTCTTCAAGTAACTCTTTTGGCATACCAGCCGGTAACTCAACTGTACTGTAATCGTCTTCAATTCTAATGCGTGCTATATGGTCACCATCAATACCTGTTTCATTGGCAATGGCACCGACTATATTACCTGGTTTTACACCATGATTGTGGCCAACTTCGATTCGAAATGTTTCCATTTCAATATTGGCTCCACCACCAAATGCTCGCTTTGGTTTACGATCCCTTTCGGGACGATCTTCTCTACGAGGACGATCTTCTCTGTGCGAACGATCTTCTCTATCTCTTTGGGGTCTATCTTCTCTACTGTCGTAAGTTTTTTTAGGTAAATTTTGCATTAACAGCGGAGTATTACCTTGAACCAACTTTGCAAGAGCAGCAGCTATTTCTAATGCGGAAACATTATGTTCTTGCTGGAATTGCTCTATCAATTGGCTAAAAAAGCTCAACTCTTCTGATGCCAAGGTGTCGGTAATATTCTGTTTAAAGCGAGAAATACGTTTGTTATTAATCACTTCAGTTGAAGGCAAGCCCATTTCTTCAATTTTTTGTTTGGTAGCTTTTTCTATATTTCCTAATAGTTTTCTTTCTCTGGGTGAAATAAACAAAATTGCATCGCCTGTGCGACCGGCACGACCCGTTCTTCCAATACGGTGAACATAAGATTCAGTATCATAGGGAATATCGTAGTTAACAACATGAGTAATACGATCTACATCTAAACCACGTGCGGCTACATCAGTTGCAATCAAAATATCGAGCTTACCATTTTTAAGATGCGCAATAGTTCGCTCTCTAAGTGTCTGCGACATATCGCCATTAATTGCGGCGGCCGAGTAACCACGTGCCTCTAACTTTTCTGCAAGTTCAATCGTTGCAGTTTTGGTTCGGACAAAAATAATCATTCCGTCAAATGTTTCTGCTTCAAGAATCCGTGTAAGTGCATCCAATTTATGAACCCCACTGACTAACCAAAAACGTTGACGAATATTTTCAGCTGATGCGGTTGTTACTTTTATAGTAACTTGTTCAGGATTAGTCAGGTACTCTTGAGCTATTTTGCGAATAATCGAAGGCATGGTCGCAGAAAATAGGGCAATTTGTATGTCATCTGGTGTTTGTTCAAGCACCCATTCGACATCATCTATAAAACCCATGCGTAGCATTTCATCTGCTTCATCAAGAACAAGTACCTTAAGTGTATCTAGATTCAAGGTGCCTTTACGCATGTGATCCATAACCCGACCAGGTGTACCAACAACCACATGGGCGCCGCGTTTTAACTGTCGTAGTTGCGTGCTATAGTCTTGTCCACCATAAATTGGTAAGACGTGAAAGCCCTTCAAATGAGCAGCATACCGCTGAAAAGCTTCTGCTACTTGGATAGCAAGTTCTCGTGTTGGAGCAAGAACCAGAACTTGTGGGTCTTTTTGACGAAGATCAATTCGCGACAAAATGGGCAGTGCAAACGCAGCTGTTTTACCAGTGCCTGTTTGAGCTTGTCCCAGAACATCTTTGCCTTGCAGCATATAAGGGATAACTTGTGCCTGAATGGGCGAAGGTGTTTCATAACCGACATCGTCCAATGCTTTTAGCAGAGGTTCAATCAGTGCTAAATCACGGAAAGTGGGTAATGGTGAAACATCATTGGACATGGATTTACCTGTTTGGAGTTTTGGAATACGCGTAAAGCGAGGGGAACTTATTATTTATCAGGCTATTGTACCTTATTATATTTAATTTTGCAGTAATAATGATGCCTGATTATAACTTCAAGCATGTTTTGATTGGCGTACAAGACTCTATTCAAAATCCCGCTTAAGCTCTCCATAAATTTAACCGCCTGAATGCTTTTGCTTCAATTCTGATTATTTATCGTTCTAGTCTTAATTAAAAAGGAATGAACAGGATACATAGCAAAAAATCCAATCTTAAAATAAAACTATTTAAAATTCCTTGCCTAAAAAATAACTTTTACCTGTTTGAAGTCACTATAATTTACTATCTTTTGATTTTACATCTTCTACTTTGTACCTTTTTTTTGTGTTTGCTTGTTATAATGAATATGACTTAGTAACAGCATTAATTCTGATCGAGAGATTTCATGATTCAAGGTAGTATCGTAGCTTTAGTAACGCCAATGTATGAGGACGGTGCAATTGATAAGGAAAGTCTAAAAAATATAATTGATTATCATATTGACCAAGGTACAGATGCAGTAGTAGCCGTAGGCACAACAGGTGAGTCAGCTACTCTTAATGAAGATGAACACTGTGATGTAATTGAAACAATTATTAAATACGTAGCTGGAAGAATTCCTGTAATTGCTGGAACCGGTGCAAACTCAACTAGCGAAGCGATTAACCTTACACAAAAGGCTAAACAAGCTGGAGCTGATGCTTGCCTGATTGTAACACCCTATTACAACAAACCAACTCAGGAAGGGTTGTATCTGCATTACAAAGCTATTGCAGAGGCAGTTGATATACCTCAGATCCTATACAATGTTCCAGGACGCACTGCCTGTGACATGTTGCCAGAAACTGTAGGTCGTTTATCTAAAATTACTAACATTGTAGGTGTGAAAGAAGCAACTGGCGACCTATCAAGAGTTCAATTAATACGTAACTTGGCAGATTCCAATTTTGCTATTTATACTGGTGATGATGCCACAAGCCTTAAGTTTTGTCTCTTGGGAGGAAATGGTTCAATTACAGTTACAGGCAATGTAGCACCCCGACTAGTGCATGATATGATTAAGGCGGCAATGTCAGGCGATAAAGAGACTGCACTTTCCCTCGATGCTAAATTAATAGCCTTACATAAAACCCTATTTATACAATCAAACCCTATCCCTGTGAAGTGGGCAGTTGCAGAAATGGGGCTAATGGGAAGAGGAATTCGTTTGCCTTTAACATGGCTAACTGAAGATTGCTTTCCTGCAGTGCGTGATGCCATGCGTGAGGCTGAAGTTATTAAATGAATATTAAATTTGCCTTTTTAATAATAACTATAACTGCACTAATTTTTTTATCAGGTTGCAGTTATATAAAAAGTTTATTTCCTGATAAAGAAAAAGATTATCAGTACACCACTGAAATCCCACTCCTGATTTTGCCTCAAGATCTAAAGAACAGCCAAATTCCGGGATTAACCTCATCAACACCTATCATCAGCACTAATCTGGACTTGCCTACCGAAGAATCTGATAATGGCGCCCTTACAACACAACAGCCTCCCGCGAATACAGATTTACCTGTAAACGAGCCTGGAGCTATTGAAGCTTTAATTGTTTTAGAACGAATAAAGCTTAATGATGATGGGTACAGCTTGAGAATTAACTCACCATTTATTAAAGCGTGGAGAATAGTTAATAAATCATTAAGTAGAAAATCTATTGAAGTAACTGATCGCAACCAAGAAAAAAAGCTGTTTACTATAAAATATGAACCTGAAGAACAACGTCTACAGGATGATTCATACTGGAGTGACCTTACATTTATGATCAGTGGAGTTCATGACAATGAAAAGACATATTTGATAAAGCTTGATGAAAATAATGACTATACAGACATTACAATCATAGATGAAGATCATAAACTTTTATCTGATGATGCTAGCAATAAATTACTGACTCTTCTGGAAAATACCATTAAAGAAGATTTAGCAACCAAATGACCTTAATTAATATAATTGGGTTAGCGTAACGACCCAAATAATCAGAACAACTTTTATCGCGTTATGTTTCGCTAATCTGAACTTTACCTTTATTGTTTTATTACATGTTAAAAATCCCTGGAACATCTGCATTATCTGACTTTCGTGTAAAAAGACTACTGCCTGAATTACAGGCTATAGAGCCCGCTATCACTGCCATTTCGGCACGATTTATTCACTTTGTCGATGTTGAACAGGCTCTGAATAATAACCAGTCCGCGGTCTTAAACCAGTTGCTGGCTTATGGTTCCCTGTCACCGGCAAGTAGTCAACAGGCTGAAACCCTTCTGGTTGTTCCCCGCTCAGGCACAATGTCGCCTTGGTCAAGCAAAGCCACAGAGATTGCCCATCGTTGCGGTTTGTCTAACATCAAGCGCATAGAACGGGGTATTGAATACGCCTTAATCGCCGACAAACTCTTGTCAATCGCCGTTAAAATCGAGTTATCGACTTTACTACACGACCGCATGACCCAAGCGGTTTTAACAGATCATGCCGAGCCGGATTTATTTACTCAACACGCGCCCAAACCGCTGGTCAGCATCAAGCTTATCGAAGAAGGTCGAGAGGCACTGGTTAAGGCCAACGCAGAATTGGGCATGGCGTTGTCGGATGATGAAATTGATTATTTATGCGCCGGCTTTCAAAATCTTGGCCGAAACACGACGGATGTTGAGCTGATGATGTTCGCTCAAGCCAATTCCGAGCATTGCCGCCATAAAATTTTTAATGCGGATTGGACAATTGATGGGATAGAGCAGCCTCAATCTTTATTTAGCATGATACGAAACACGGCCGACAAAAGTCCGGAAGGCATTTTATCCGCCTACCATGACAATGCTTCGGTGGCCGTAGGTTCCAAAGCGCAGGTTTTTCTTCGCAACGCGCAAACGGGCGAATACAGTTATATCGAAGAAGACGTGCATTTATTGATGAAAGTCGAAACACACAACCATCCGACTGCCATTTCTCCTTTTCCGGGTGCGGCAACCGGTTCGGGTGGTGAAATTCGGGATGAAGGCGCAACCGGAAGAGGTTCTGCGACAAAAGCGGGTTTGACTGGATTTTCCGTGTCGCACTTGAAAATCCCCGGATTTATTCAACCCTGGGAACAAGATAACGGCAAACCGGAACGCATTGCTTCTGCTTTAGACATTATGCTCGAAGGCCCTTTAGGCGGTGCCGCTTTTAATAATGAATTTGGCCGGCCTAATATCGCCGGTTATTTTCGCAGCTTTGAGCAACTGGCACCGGGAAGCAACGACCATGAATTTAAGGGGTATCACAAACCCATCATGATTGCGGGCGGCATGGGCAACATTCGCCCGATGCTGGTCGATAAACACCCCATCCCCGTCGGTTCCTTAATCATTATCTTGGGCGGCCCGGCCATGCTGATTGGCTTGGGGGGTGGTGCCGCGTCTTCACAAGCTTCCGGTGCCGGTTGTGAGAATCTTGATTTTGCATCGGTACAACGCGAAAATCCTGAAATGGAACGTCGTTGTCAAGAAGTGATTAACCATTGCAATTCAATGGGTAACGATACGCCAATTATTTCCATCCATGATATTGGTGCAGGCGGCTTATCCAATGCGGTCCCTGAAATTATCCATGATTGCTCACGCGGTGGACAATTTGAATTACGCAATGTACACAATGCCGACAAAGGCATGTCACCCATGCAAATTTGGTGCAATGAAGCGCAAGAACGTTATGTAGTTGCCATTAAACCTGAATCATTGCCTATGTTTAGTGCTTTTTGTGAGCGCGAGCATTGCCTGCATGCCGTTATAGGCATCGCCACAGAACAAGAGCATCTCTTGCTCAATGACGCCTTGCTGGGCGATAAACCGGTTGATATTCCCATGTCAATATTGTTTGGCAAACCACCCAAACTGCACAGAAATGCCCGACATATAAAGCCTAATACAAAGGCGCTGGATTTTAGTGGCGTGACTCTACAAGAAGCCGTTAAACGGGTATTGTCTTTTCCTGCGGTTGCTGACAAAAGTTTTCTTATACATATCGGTGACCGATCGGTAACCGGATTGGTTGCGCGTGATCAAATGGTCGGCCCGTGGCAAATACCAGTGGCTGATGTAGCCGTCACTGCCTCAGGTTTTTATGCGTTGACAGGTGAAGCCATGGCAATGGGTGAACGCTCACCGATTGCGGTGATTAATTCGCCTGCATCAGGTCGTATGGCGATAGGTGAGGCCATAACTAATCTGGCGGCAGCCCGCATAGAGTCACTCAATAAAATTAAAATTTCTGCTAACTGGATGGCGGCAGCGGGTTATCAAGGTGAAGATGCTGAATTGTTTGACACCGTTAAAACAGTCGGCATGGAATTATGTCCCGAACTGGGCATTGCCATACCGGTAGGAAAAGATTCGTTATCGATGAAAACCGTATGGAAAGATAACACCGATGAAAAAGTAATGACCTCGCCGTTGTCGTTGGTGGTTACCGCGTTTGCCCCCGTTATCGATGTCAGCAAAACCCTGACACCCCAATTGCAAGACATTGAAGGCAGCGTATTAATCCTAATTGATTTGGGCGCGGGCAAAAATCGTTTGGGCGGTTCAGTGTTGGCACAAGTTTATAATCAACTGGGCAATGACTGTCCCGATTTAGACGCTTCAACCTTATTAAAAGGTTTGTTTAATTCAGTTCAAACACTCAATAACAAAGGCATATTACTTAGCTATCATGACCGTTCTGACGGCGGCTTATTAACTACTGTATCAGAAATGATGTTTGCCAGTCGGTTAGGTGTTTCCTTGTCATTGGATGACTTGGGTGATAATGTTTTATCCGCCTTGTTTAATGAAGAACTGGGCGCGGTATTACAGATTCGTGCCAGCGATTGTGATGAAGTGATTGATTTATTACAGCAATCGGGATTAGAAGACTGCACTTTCCACATAGGCAAGGTATCAAAAGAACCGCAATTAACCCTTTATTATAAAGGCGATGTTGTGTATTCAGCTCGTCGTGCTGAATTACAAACCATCTGGTCAGAAGTCAGTTACCGGATGCAGGCCTTGCGTGATAACCCCGCTTGCGCCAAACAACAGTTTGATCGTATCGCTGATGACAATGACCCCGGCTTAACGGCCTCGTTAACGTTTGCAGTTAATGAAGATGTCACCGCGCCCTTCTTGACAGCACCCAGACCCAAAGTGGCCATCTTGCGCGAGCAAGGCATCAACGGCCATGTAGAAATGGCGGCGGCGTTTGATCGTGCCGGTTTTATCAGTATTGACGTGCACATGACGGATATTATTCATGGACGAGTGAGTTTGCGTGATTTTACCGGACTGGTTGCCTGCGGTGGCTTTTCTTATGGCGACGTGCTGGGCGCGGGCGGTGGTTGGGCCAAATCCATTCTTTTTAATCCTCGCGCCAGAGACGAATTTGCGGCATTTTTTCAACGTCCTGATACTTTCGGTTTGGGAGTTTGTAATGGTTGCCAGATGATGTCAGGCTTAAAAGAAATCATTCCGGGTGCCGAGCATTGGCCGCGCTTTATGCGCAACACCTCGGAACAGTTTGAAGCCAGGGTCGCTATGGTGGAAGTGCAAAAATCACCGTCCATTTTATTGACAGGCATGGAAGGCTCCAGAATACCGGTTGCCATTGCCCACGGCGAAGGCCGGGCTGAATTTAGTGTCGATCCCCAGACGGCACTTGATGCACAAGCCGTTGCCTTGTGTTATGTTGATAACTACGGCGCGGTAACTACCGACTTTCCAGCCAACCCCAATGGCTCTCCGCTGGGCATTACTGGCTTAACGACAAACGATGGACGCTTTACCATTATGATGCCTCATCCTGAACGATGCTTTAGAACATTGCAAAACTCATGGTATTCTGATGATTGGAGTGAGTATGGCGCTTGGATGCGGATGTTTAGAAATGCCAAGGTTTGGACACAACGCTTAAAATGAAAATCATATAGGTAATTAGCTTTTAGCCCTGCCCTTTTCAAGTCAATGACAGGATAATAAATGATTTCAATTAGTTATAAACAATTTGTTAAGGTATTAATTGTGATGGGCATTGTCATTATAATTGCAATGCCTGACTTGATAGTTGGATTACTATTTGGTTTAGTCCATTTTTTCTTTGAATTAATATTTGAGGTTGCGGCAATATCTTTCGAGTGGCTTGAAACATTTTTGGATCATATCGTCGAACATTTATTTGAGACTGAGCTTCACGAAACACAAACCATCGTATTTTATATAATATCTTTCATCGCTTTATTTCCTGTTTATGCTCTATGGCGGGTTCTTCCAGGCTTCTATTTACGATTAAAAAATGGACTTTTGAGAGTCTGGCAAATAAACAAACACAAAGCGATTCTTTATTTACAAGAGCTAACTTTAAATGACAAAATTAAACTAGGTATAATTACCATAATTACTATTTACCTAGGATTATTTGTATTTATTTAAGCAAATATTAAAAGAAACAAAAACTAACTCTATGAGCCTAAAAAAAATACAACCCGATAAAGACAAACTAAACCAGATTGTTACCGATGCCAGACGAAATCAAGAATTGAGAGATCAATCTTATCGAGGTCAGGCACTTAAGCTTTATCCTTGGATCTGTGGTCGATGCACTCGAGAATTTACTCATAGTAATCTCACAGAATTGACTGTCCATCATAAAAATCATAATCATGATGAAAATCCTTCTGATGGTAGTAATTGGGAGTTATTATGTCTTTATTGTCACGATAACGAACATTCCAGATATGAAGGGACTCGCTTTGGTAATTCACAATCAAACCGAACAACTACTACCATTGCAACGCACAATCCATTTGCAGACTTAAAAAACTTATTGGTAAGTAAAAAATAACTATACTAAAGGCATCTGATTGTGGCTAATCAATTAGTGAATCAATGCCAAGATTAGCCAATGCATCAGCTCTATCATTACCCTCATTACCTGAATGCCCCTTAACCCATATCCACTCAATCTTATGTTTAATTATGGCCTCATCTAACTTACGCCATAAATCTTCATTTTTAACTGCCGTTCTGGCTGCAGTTTTCCAGCCTCTTTTCTTCCAATTAGGCATCCAATCGGTGATACCTTTTAATACATAACTAGAATCACTATAAAGTCGCACACAACAGGCAGTCGATAAGGATTCTAGTGTTTGAATGGCAGCCATCAACTCCATTCGATTGTTGGTAGTATATTTTTCAGCTCCATAAATTTCTTTAATTTTGCCTTGATAAATTAAAATACCTCCCCATCCACCGGGCCCTGGATTTCCTCGACAAGCACCATCTGTATAAATGATTACATCATTAATCATGTTTTTTTCTCTGCGCAACCGAATTTAGTGAATTAATTAGAGCCAGTTTAGCATTGGTATTTTTCACTGGTGTTAACGGTATAATATTGTATCTTCGCTTAATAGCCTTGATAGCATAAGCTGTAAAAAAAAATGAATGTCCATATTTAATTAACTTACCTTGCTTAGAGTTAATTGAATCTAAATTAAACTCAGATGACACGCTAACCTCGAAATTTAATAACTTCAACCAATCCAAAATTCTTGCTCGAGAAATAAAATGACCACCCCAAGAATCCGCCATTTTCTTATCCCATAAAAATTGATATCTAACCCACAAACTCCAAGGATTAAAATTTAATAACACCAATAGACCTTCAGGCTTCAAGACACGCTCAATTTCTCGCATTGTCTGGAATCGATGAGTATCAAATTCCAATAAATGAGGCACTATAATCATATCCATACTGGCTGTTTGCAAAGGCAAATTATACGCTTTAGCCTGTATTTTTCTGGCCTTATCACACCCAAAACCTTTAGCATCAAGCACTGTATAGCTTTTATATAAAGTGCAATCTATAAATTCGCTTTCCCAACCCAACCCACCTATTTGAAGAATGTCTTGCTGGCAACTGACAGTAATTGATTTTTTTATATATTCTGCTTCAAGTTCTCTTAAAAGCTTTCCTCTTGGCGTCTGATACCATGTAAACAAGAAATTTCTTTTCATTAATCTAACTCACTAGAAGATCATGTTAATGATTTTCACTAAAAAAAATGGTATAATTCGCATAATTCAGTAACTATACACTTAGGCTTAAAGATGATACGTGTTAATTTTAACAGGTCGATTAATTTTATATTAATTTCTATATCTTTAGTTACAATTGGTTGCTCTGAAACCCCCAAACAACCATTAAATGTAAGTTATCAAGAGCCTGCAAGTTCGCTACTAAACAATAGCTATGCCTACCAACCAAACAGAAATATTCGAGCACACAAATTCAATAAAACAGCATCAAGTCACAAAAACACAGTTTGGGAAAGATTACTGTCTTTATATTCATTACCCGACATTAAAAACCCACGAATAGACCGTGAACTATACTGGTACTTAGATCATCCAGCATCTCTTGCGATTATTCAACAACGAGCAGAGCCTTATCTAAACCATATACTTGATGAAATAGAAGCAAAAAACATACCTGGCGAATTAGCTTTACTTCCGGTTGTTGAAAGCGCCTTTGTTCCTGATGCTTACTCTAAAGCGGATGCTTCTGGACTTTGGCAATTTGTTCCTGCTACAGGTAAAGAATACGGCCTCCAACAAAATGACTGGTATGATGGCCGTCGAGATGTTTATGCTTCTACAATTGCTGCAACAACTTATCTTAAAGAACTAAGCGAAAATTTTGATGGTGACTGGTTGCTTGCGCTTGCTTCTTATAATTGTGGAAAAGGCCGAGTTAAAAAATCGATTGAAAAAAATCAATACCGCAATCTGCCAACAGATTATTGGTCACTTGAACTTCCTGAAGAAACAGAGGACTATGTACCGAGATTACTAGCGATTGCAAAGTTATTTGCCCATGCAGATGAGTACAACATTCATTTGCAACATATTCCTAACAGGCCTTACTTTGAAGTAATTGATATTAAATCACCTTTGGACCTTCATAAAGCCGCCAAACTAGCTAATACACCACTCTATGCATTTTTGAAATTAAACCCTGGCTTTAACCGCTCTAGTACTGCACCACAGGGCCCTCATAGACTTTTAGTTCCAGTTGCTAACGCACAAGCATTTAAAAATAACTTGGCATTACTACCCTATTCTGAAAGAGTCGAATTAAAAAATTATGATGCGACTCCCACTTTAGATCGACATTACCCAGATAAAAATGAAGTAAAATCTGGCCAAACATTTGAAAAAAAAATAACTACACTTTATAAAGTTAAATCAGGTGAAAACCTAGCCTCAGTTGCAATCAAAAATCACACAACCATTAAATCATTGCGACTTGCCAATAATTTAACCACAAACAAATTACACTCAGGGATGAGCCTAAATATACCTTCAGAAAACAAGCCAGCAAGCATTACATTGATTTCATCTACATCCAAAAACAAGTTTTTAAACACCCAAGTTTATGCTGTTAAAAAAGGCGATACCTTTTACAACATATCTCAACGCTTTTCTGTTGCGCCTAAAGATATTGCGAACTGGAATAATATTAACTTAAAATCAGCATTGATCCCTGGAAAAAAACTAACCATCAAAAGCATCAACCCACAACTCGCCAGCTCATCATCCATTCGCTTGATAAGCTACACTATTGGAAAGGGCGATTCACTTCAGCATATTTCTAAAAAATTCAATGTATCTGTTGCTGACATACGAAAATCTAACGCTGCAGTCCTTGTGAAAGGTCTTCGTCCAGGTCAAAAATTAAAGTTATTCGTTGATAATAATCAATCTTCAAGCTAACTTTTTATAAAAAATCAAGCAAGTTAAAACCAACACCAATTATAAGCCTGGATATTTTATATAACCCTTTGACGCAAAACCAATCCAAAACCTCAAAATAACGGGCTAAACATAATCTTTTGATGCATAGTAACCTATTGATAAAATAGTCATTTTATATTTATAAATAAATATAAAAAAATAAAACTAAGTAAAATTTTACAAGAACCTAAGTTTTATAATCTCTTCAATTACCATATTAACAATCACAATTAAACTTTTATATAAAGGAAACTATTTGTCGCAGAATTTTTTATGTTGTTATAATTTTATGCGAGTCAGTATTGACTCAACACCAAATATAAAATAATAATAACGGAGATCAGGATGAGTACAACACCAGAAACAATAGACAAAAACCTATCCTTATACGAAAGAATCGGTGGTGCTGCAGCTGTAGATGCAGCAGTTGATGTCTTTTATCATAAAGTATTGTCAGATTATCGTATAAATCGTTTTTTTGATAACATTGACATGAACAAACAAGCTATTAAGCAAAAAGCTTTTTTTACAGTGGCATTTGGAGGTCCAAATAACTATACAGGATCAGATATGCGTCATGCACATGCCAAACTAGTTAAAATAGGTCTAAGCAACGACCACTTTAATGTCGTGATAGAACATTTAGGAGCAACCTTGAGGGAACTTAATGTAACTCAAGAACTAATTGAAGAAGTTACTTCACTTGCTGAAAGCACACGTAAAGATGTACTAGGTAAATAAGTTTTTACAAAAGTTGGGTTGGCTAAAAAAAGCTGCCCAACTTGTCAAACCATTGCCCGATTACAATAACTCAGACTCAAAAAAAACTTTATTCTGACCATCGCACACGGCTTAAGTTTATTCCTGAATCATCAAATAACATAAATCTTAACTGAAACCTCATGTTTATAGTTAAGTATGCAGAATTAAATAAGACAAAAATAACTACTAATGAATTGGAAGCAATTAAGTAAAAAACTTAATCGCTATAAGGATATTTACTCTGACTATATTTTTATCTCAGTAACACAATAAATTTAACAGTAATGACCCTTAAAACCAAACTCTCAAACCTAAATAATTTAGTTTTCGACAATTGCTTTACTCGCGAATTACCAGCCGATAAAGAAATTATCAATAATAGACGACAAGTACTAAACGCTTGTTACTCTAGGGTATTACCTACACCTGTCGTAAAACCGCAAAGAGTGGCTTACTCCAAAGAGGTTGCTGAGTTATTAAATTTAGATATCGATGCTTGTGAATCGAATTCATTTACTGAACTATTTGCAGGAAACAAGTTATTAGCCAACATGGATCCTTATGCGATGTGTTATGGTGGCCATCAATTTGGCAATTGGGCAGGGCAACTCGGCGATGGTCGTGCGATTAATCTTGGCGAAATACTTAATCATAAAAATCAACGATGGGCCTTACAATTAAAAGGAGCCGGCCCAACACCCTACTCCAGAACAGCAGATGGCTTAGCTGTTTTAAGATCCTCTGTACGTGAGTTTTTATGTAGCGAGGCCATGCATCATTTAGGCGTTCCAACTACGCGCGCCTTAAGTTTAATAATGACCGGTGAAAATGTTATCAGGGATATGTTTTACAACGGTAATCCCAAAGCCGAACCCGGTGCCGCTGTCTGTCGGGTAGCACCTTCATTTATACGTTTTGGTAACTTTCAGATTTTAACTGCACGCCGTGATGTTGATTTATTAAAAAAAATGGTCGACTATACGATACGTACAGATTTCCCGCATTTAGGTGAACCTTCACCAACCATTTATATTGACTGGTTTACCGAAGTCTGCAAAAAGACTGCAGAAATGATTGTCCATTGGCAACGTGTTGGCTTTGTTCATGGCGTGATGAATACTGACAACATGTCTATATTGGGACTTACCATAGATTATGGCCCCTATGGTTGGCTTGAAAACTTTGACCAAAACTGGACACCTAACACTAGTGAATCTCAAGAGCAGCGCTATCGATTTGGCAATCAACCTAAAATTGCTTTTTGGAATCTAGGACAACTCGCTAACTCAATCTATCCACTTATTGAGCAAACTGAACCCTTTCATAAAGCCTTGAGCGTCTATACAGAAACCTTTGAACAAGGCTGGCAAAAAATGATGGCCAGCAAACTGGGCTTTAAGAAATTTGATCCTGAAACAGATGAAGAACTCTGCTCAGATCTATTTTTTTTATTACAACTGATAGAAACAGACATGTCTATTTTTTATCGTCAACTAGCCAAACTAAACTGTTCAAGCTTACTTCCTTTAACCGAGAATGATTTTAATGCGGCATTGCTGCTCTTATCACTGAGTTATTACATACCTAAGCAAATAACACCGAGCTATAAAACCCGACTATACGAGTGGCTTAATCGTTACTGCAACAGAGTACAAAAAGACAAGAGCACTAATCCGGATCGGCAAAAGCAAATGAACACTGTTAACCCTAAATATGTCCTTCGTAACTACCTAGCTCAGCTTGCGATTGACCAAGCAGAACAAGGCAATTTTGCAATGGTTAATGAGTTACTGGAATTATTACGAAAGCCTTATGATGAACAGCCCGACAAAGAAAAATTAGCCGCTAAACGCCCCGATTGGGCAAAGCAGAAAGCCGGCTGCTCAATGTTATCGTGTAGTTCCTGATTATTTAAATTGGATGTTTGACTGGTTAGTTTGAGTTATTACATTGTTTGTTTATGATTGTTAATTCTAAATGCATAATATTATTTGTTCGGCCGTACTACTGATATCATCTAAATGCTTAATATCCGGATCCCATTAATGGTATTTTGTTATTATTATATTACCTCAAAATCAATAATTGACAGAAAACGTAGCTCTTCATTTAAACTAAATATCCTTTTGTTATTTTATATGTTAGTTAAATAACTCAGCCCCAATGTTGTCAGGCTGCGTTACAAAATGTATAATACCAATAATTAAAAGTCATATATAAGTTGATATTTAACTGATTTTTTTAATAAATAAAATCCTTGCCGGGATGGTGGAATTGGTAGACACGCTAGCTTCAGGTGCTAGTGGGCGTAAGCCCGTGGAGGTTCAAGTCCTCTTCTCGGTACCAATTACAAGATCATCATGTATCTGATTAATAAATCCTTAACTTGTTGTATATAAATTACTTTAATTGGTAATATTATAGCTAGTTAATGAACAATCACACTACTACATGATTTAGTTTCCTATATAAAGTTGTTTTAAAGCTCCCTTGGCACAAATATGGCTCATTGGAGTTCTATAATGGCTGCTATAAAGAAAAAGACAAAGTAGATATCACACTCAAGTTCGTAAAAATTGTATTAGTATTACCAAAAATTTTACTAAAAAGTTAGATGCTCAACGATCTTCAACAATATAGTTCGTTTAAACGGCTCTCAATACTACCCACCTCCCAACAAATGAGCAATATAATCTGAACCTTTTGTAAGAGTCTGATAATATGAGAGCTATCTAAAAATGCTTGATGATAATCAATAAATCACACGTTGAAAATCTTGAAAACGGAGCGATACTGAATTGAGGATTTTTGGTCCACGATAGCCGTAGTGCATGTGTTTTAACGAAGTGTAACGTATTGAAAATGCAGGCTTTCCGAAACGGCGTAAAGTCATTGCGAAGCTAAACTTCACATCCCTTGTTGGGCGTGAAGCGAGTGAAGCAGGACAATGGGATGGACCCCTCCCACCTATCGGCATCAAGGTGCCAAACTGATATGATAATGCTATCAGATAAATTGAGGAGGAGTCCAAGATGAATATTAAACGAGTCGGTATAGATTTAGCAAAAAACGTTTTTCAAGTGCACGATTTAGATAGCCAAGAAAAAGTCATTTTACGTAAACAGTTTCGAAGAGTGCAATTGCTCACCTATTTTGAAAAAATAGCACCTTGCCTGATTGTTATGGAAGCCTACGGTAGTTCGCACTACTGGGCAAGAGAATTATAAAAGCTAGGGCATACGGTCAATCTAATGGCACCGCAGCTTGTAAAGTCTTACGTTAAAAGCAATAAAAATGATGCCAACGATGCCAAGGCTATCTGTGAAGCAGTTGCACGCCCAATTATGCATTTTGTTGCGGTTAAACCAATAGCTCAGCAAGATATTCAAGCTATTCACCGTGTTCGTAGTGAATTAGTCAGCCATCGAACTGCCAAGGTCAATCAAATCAGAGGTCTGCTCGCTGAATATGGACTTGCTGTTGGCCGACGAGTAGAGGTGCTTCGAACGGCTTTGCTATTATTGCTTGAAGATGCCGAAAACGGCTTAACACTTGATTTTAGAATGCTACTTGATGAATTACGGCAAGACCTCATCAATCTGGATAAGGGCGTTGAAGTCATGGATAAAAAAATTAAACTATTGGTGAGTAGTCATAGTGAAGCTGAGCGCTTATTAGCGATACCTAGAATTGGCCCGATTACCGCTACAGCGATCATTAGCGCTATTGGTAATGGTAATGGTAAACAATTTAAACGTGGCCGAGACTTTGCCGCATGGTTAGGTTTAACGCCTAGGCAACACAGCAGTAGTGGTAAAGAACGCTTATTGGGCAACAGTAAACGGGGTGACAGTTATCTACGGACATTGCTGATACAGGGTGCAAGAGCAGTATTACGAGTAGTTGATCAAAAACGATCCTCGGAGTCGCTGGCTACAAAACTTGTGCAGTCGTCGCAATAAAAATATTGCTGCAGTGGCTTTGGCCAACAAGAATGCACGTATTATATGAGCGTTACTAACAAAACAAACAGATTTTCTGCCGGATGGCGAACCTACTTAGGTTTAAAAGCAAGCTTTCAAACTCAAACAGGTTAAGATAAAAGGAGGTAGTCACTCACGATTGTAAAGCAACAAGTACTGATGGCAATCTGATCGAACCGGCGTTTGCAAAACCTGTCCGATTCAAAGTGTTTTAAACACGCCAGGACGATTAGGAGTAAACGCGCGAATAGCCCATTATGGCCCGAGCTGATACGCTCAACTTTGAGGTCGGATATACATGTGCAGTCGAAACCTATCACCAGACGTTCTAAATTGCTTGCAAAACAGGAGGTGTCCATATACGAATCGGGCCAGCCGAAGGCATAAGCGGTCGCGTACATTTTTGCTGATTTTTCGAGCAGGAAGCCCGGAAAATCTTTCGTAAAAATAGCGACTCCCCGCTCAAACTTTTTTATATTAGTAGATATATATGTTTTTTCAATACGCAATCTTATATTTTTGCTATGCTAAAAATTGACTAAACAAAAAAATATTTCTACTGGAATATTACAATTAGCAGCAATATAATCCAGAAATTTTCATGTACCAAAACCTTTTTATTAATTACACTAAAAAATATATGCTTAAATGGTTTTTAATACTCTCTTTTTTAAGCTTGCTTTTGTCTGGTTGCAACATGACAACTGACCATTGTTCTTCAACTGAGGTTAAATATAAGCTTTATCAGCAACTGACTGAACAAGCCCTAAAATTAACAACTCAAAAAAGAAACGACTACTATGACGGAACACATATATTTGGCGTAGCTAAAATTAGAGATTCTTTAGCGCTTATTCATATCACTTTTGATAATCTTAAACTAATTAAGCAGGATCCAGACACCCATTTAAGCATGTGTACTGGACAATTGTATGCTTCCGTTCCACCCCCAATGCTGGCAGGTGCAAATTCAACATTAGAAACGCAACATCAAATAAACATTGCTGATTATGCAGCAAATTTACATATTGAAAATACAATTAATGTTTTCACGCAAGACGTTTCATTTTCTGTAATACCCACTGGCAAGGGTAAATCGCCAGAGATTAATTTTGACAGTTCTCAATGGGCGCTATTGCTAGATAACATCACAACGGCTATTTTGTTACAACCTTCCTTACATCAACAGGAAAAAAATCCTGTTCGCCCATCTCAACAAGTCATTCAAAAAATCGAAACATTAAAACCTGCATTTGAAATAAACACGGCGACTCAAGAAAATAAAGTTATCACCCACGTACAAAAAACATTGCAAAAAAAAGAGACTATTCAAAAAGCACCGCAAAAAGAAAGTGTAACTGAACAAAATAATTCTCCTTTAGAAATTAAGGCGTTAACTTCACCGGGCTTTGATTGCAGTAAAGCGATAAAACCTACAGATATCACTATTTGTGGAAATGCTAAATTAGCCGCATTGGATGTTGAAAATATGGGACTCTATAAAAATGCAAAAGCTATTAACCCTGCCCATGCCAGAGATATATGGAAGACCTCTATTAAATCAAAATATCTCTGCAAAACGGATATTATTTGTATAAGAAACGTTTATAAAAAATCAATACAACGTTACCAGTGTGTTGCGGTTAAAAATAAAGTATGCTGAGGATGTTAGATAGTCAAGTTGATAAAAAATGACGCGATCTAAAACCCATTTTATATCCGTTTTAGATCTTAAATTAGGTCAAAAACCAATAATTAACCCTCTTATTCGGTCGTATTAGCAATCATCTTATGGATTCGATTAGCAACAACAGCAATTAAAATTAAAATAAAGGGAATAGATATGCCCTCTATAATAATTGGATTTACCTTCCAACCAAAAACATGAAGTGCTTCAGTTATTTTTCCAATTAGACTAGCCGCATAATAGGTAATGGCAACCATTGAAATACCTTCAACCATTTGTTGCATCATTAATTGCATTTTGGCACGAAGTGCCATTGATGCCAGTAAACCTTGGTTTTGTCGCTCGATAATAATATCAACACGCGTTCGTAATAACTGACTGGCATTACTCACACGTTCGGATAGCAGGGTAAAACGATGCGAGATTGATTCACATGTGTTAATAGCCGGCTCCAGTCGTCGTTTTATGAACTCACCCAACGTTTGAATCCCTTGAATTCGGACTTCTCGTAAATCATTTATACGCTGCTCGACCAATTGATAATAAGCACTGGCGGCGGCAAACCGGAAATAATTACTGGATATATAATTCTCAACTTCTGCCGCCAATGTAGTTAATTCATCCAATAATACGGCATCATTATTATCAGGCAGTGTCATGGCATTAGTAATGGTATAAAGTTGCCGATCACACTGGTTCATGACAGGATATAGTTTGCGAGCTATTGGAAAAGCCATCAATGCCATCACGCGGTAAACTTCAATTTCAAAAAGCCTTTGTAATAACCGTCCCGCCTGCTCTGCTCTTAAATCATTATTAATAATCAAAAAGCGACTAAAACCGTCAAGATGTATTCGGAAATCTGTAAATACAGAGGCAGCGCCGCCGGTAACTTTAGAACCTATGACAGAATTACCGGCAAAATGAACAGAAAGTGCTCCCAAGTCAGTATTATCATCATAATTAATATCTCCAACGGAAACAATAACCGCATGAACTGCAACTATAATTTGACCGTTCAATTGCGATAGCCAATCCACGGGTACTTTTTTTAATGCTGAATCTGCAAAAGGATCTTTAGGCGTATCGTGAACATAAAAACTGTAGGTACTAAATTCACCGTGTTGCTCCCATCGTATCTGAAAGGAATCAAAAGTCTCACTAAAGTGATCGGCATCATTTTCTGGTGGGGCAACTCCAAATCTTTCACAAAGTGTGATTAGATGCTGACGTTCTTGTAGCTTTTCCTCATGGGTCAATAACAAGGCAAGATGACTCGCCCTTACCGGTAAATTAAGACTAAAAGGTGCTCTTGCATGAACTTCATTGTGAAGTATAAAGCGCTGAGGATGATTTTTTGGGATTGGGTATAAAGTTGCCACAGGGATTTTATAATCTCCTTTGATCTTGTTAAACTAAGTTTGGTTAATTTAACCTATAAATACAATTGATCTTAAAGAAATATCAAAACAAAGCGCTTCATTTGTTTTATTAATCCAAATAAATTAAGATCATTTTAATTTTTATTGCTATATTTAAGTGGCCTGTATGATAACTACCAACTTCCATATTTGCCGCGATCTTCTATAAGTTTATTACCCGCAGTCAATTGACTGGTTATTTCAAAGCAGAACATTTCACAACTATCATTACTTGATTCAATTCGATCGACCTGAACTTCATATTCAGTCGCTTCATTTATTAACTCACCATCCTCATCATACTCAGCATTTACTCCATAACAATCACCGTAAACACCAATAATAAGATTGTCGTAAACCACCAAATATTTTTCTTCATCTGACTGATATTCTTTATCAGGCGTCCACATAGCAACAGGAGCTTGATACAAAACTTCAAAGTTTTTAGCTATTTCTATTTTTTGAATATCGTTGTTCATTTTAATTATTGTTGAAATTTGTAGATTAACTGCTTATCAGCTTGAAAAATTAGGGTTAACTTAAGTTAGCCCGCAAATCATCATTCATTATCAAATCCACATCATAATTAGGTCACAAATGGAACATTGATTCAAATTAGCTTGGGTAAGGATGTATCAGATTGGATGAGCTGAGGAATTTAATTGAACTGTTTCAGTAATTGCTTATACACATTGAAAACATAAGAGAGAACTTAAGTTTATTAATTCAGTAATTAAATTACTAAAATTGAATATTTATCTTACCAATTGTAACAAATAGACAATGCTTAGGGGCTCGAACCCGCGACAACCGGAATCACAATTCTAACTAACAACTATATTTATCAATAAGATATATTTATAATTTGTCACCACAATCCCGAAATGAGGGATTGATTTTAAAGACAATTTATTTTTTTTGTCACCACTTTTTCGACTATCAATATACCACTTTATCTAAAAATAACACAATAAAAGCTTCATTTTTAACATAACAACTCGCAACAGCTAAAAAATATATATACACGACCAAAACTCTACAGTGCAGTGCAGTGCAGTTCACTGCAGTTCAATTACATAGACCGCTCATTTCTAGGACTGTAAAAATCACAAGACCACTCCATTAACATGTCTGCCAAAAACGGCTTGAACCTTTGGGATCAAGTGACCATGATGATTAAGGAATGAAACTTGATTTTGTTCATTATTCAAAAATCCCTGAACAAATCGGTTTGCTGATAAGCGCTGACTATCGACTTACTATTAAGCGATGACAGCGTAACACCCAACAATCTGATCCGACTTTCACCGATACCGATATTTTTTATCAAGTCTTCGAGAATTTCAGATTCTTTGGCGACTTTATAGGCTAATGTCTTGCTTCGGGTAATCTGAACAAAATTATGATATTTTATTTTGATGGTTAACGTATACGCTGC